>ERZ827088.1219-NODE-1219-length-33121-cov-3.761507_pt1 | contig 33121 bp, 30 predicted proteins | sample MGYA00519922_ERZ827088 | MGnify/ENA primary metagenome ERZ827088 (study PRJEB31778, sample SAMEA3449254) | human gut metagenome | biome: human gut; feature: human-associated habitat; material: faeces | place: United Kingdom | collected 2010/2012 ...
GGAGAGAAGCCGGAGGAATCGTTTGGACGTGTACTGGAGGATACGATAAAGCCAGTCTGTGAGGTGAACCCGGAGATCCCGCGTGCAATGTCGCAGGTGATCATGCGTGCGATGTCAGTAAAGATTGAGGACCGCTACCAGACGGTGGAGGCAATGCGGGAGGCATTGCTTGCCGGAGAGGGGCAGAATGCGCAGATGGAGCCGCATGTGATCCCAGCATCCCGGATTTCAAAGCGGGATTTGCCGAAGAAACGGGGCTTTCTGATTGGTGTAGCTTTCTGTATCGTAATTATGCTTGTAGTGACAGGAATCTGGATGGCGGGGCGTGTAGCGAAGAAGGCAGGGACGGCAACAGCAACCGAAATGAATGCAGCATCGACAGAGGCGCAGACAGCAACGATGGCGGATGCACAGACTGCCACGGACGCTGAACAGGCAGCAACAGAGGCGGAGAAAACGACACAGGCGGACAATCCGATGGTTATGCATGTGCCAACGAAGGAGGAGCTTGCCGAGCAGGAAAAATCCGATGCGATCCTGAATATCACGTCCTCGGAGACGGAACGCGTCAGTATTGATGCATTTGAATATATGAAGGATGGAAATCAGGGATACAGGATGGAATCCGCAGATGGTCTGGCGGCGGTTGCATATGAGGGAGACTGCGTAAAACTCTGCTTAAAGTATTATGACAGCATTCTGGGGGATACGCCGCAGGTGACAGATGATTTGATCTATTCCTATACCTTTGAACGATATGATTCTGACTATGGAATATACCGGGCAATCTATGATGCGGATGATACATCGGGTTACTGGGACTATGCAACTTTATATCCGCCAGAGTTTCATTTTGCAGATGATTCCTTTACATTGTATATTCCGCTTACTTCGGGGCTGGAGGATGGAAGGTACAAGCTATATTTTTCTTACGAAGATCCTGCTACACAGAAATCGGTGTTTCAGGCGACAATTGAATTTTATCTGAACAGGAGCGCGATGTAATTCGCGCTCCTGTTTGCATAAAAGCGTAAGATATACCAAATTTTACAAATTTTTGTATATTATTTGCATTTTTTGTTTGAGATTCCTCGCTTTTGTTAAGATGTGTTCAATCCATATTTGTAAATAAAACGTAAATTATACCGAATATATAGCCAAATTAGCAGGATTCAGTTTTGATGGTATTTTTTATGATACTATTTATAAAATGAATATTTGGAACTGGGGAAGAGAACAAACGATGAAAATTGGAATTTGCGATGACCGTTATGAAATACGGCACAAAGTAAAGGAAATATTACAGGAAACATATACAGAGGAACAAGGATTCTTAATTCATTCATATACTCCAAACGAAATAAAAATTGATATCGAAGATATGGTATTTGACTGTGAAATCCTGATCATGAATACGGATTATCCAGAGAGCGGCTTGCGGGGGGTGGCGATTGCCAAGCAGATCAATGCAGCATTTCCATTTTGTAAGATTATCTATCTGACCGAGAATGAAAATGCAATCAAGGATGTGTATGAGACCAATCATTGCTATTTTGTCCGGCAAAAGGATGCAGATCAAGTCATGGAGCTTGCAATGCAAAAAGCCGTTAATATGGTAAAGCAGGATACGGCGCGGAAATCACTGGAGATTATCTGTGACGGGCATCATGTATTTATCAATCGTCCGGATATTATTTATATCGAGAAGTGTGGAAGAACCATTAAAATCGTGACGCGGTTCCGGGAATACACCAGTTACAAGTCATTGGCAGGCATCCGCAAAATGCTGGGAGACAATATGATACGTGTGCATGGTGGATATGTTGTGAATTTGACGTATATCACTTATTTAGGTGTGGAAACGCTGGAAGTACAGAATGGAAAGACAATCCCGATCGGCAGGACATACGACAAAGAAGTCAGAAAAGCCTATCAGGAATATTGGAAAAAATAAAAGAACATGGTAAAATAAAAATCGAGTATGTAAATACTCGATTTTTTTATGTGAGGACAAAACGATGTTGCGAATCGGAATCTGTGATGAAAATACGAAAGACCGGACGGTAATCCGACAGATTGTGACGGACACATTGTTCCGGGAAGAAGAATTAAGCTATATTGAATATGCGGAAGCAGAGACATTGGAACAGGAGATACAGGCAAGTACAGTGCCGTTTGATCTGTTGCTAATGGAAATGAAATATAAAAATACAAGTGGGTTACAGCTGGCAAAGCAGATACGGGAGAAAAATCTGGATGTTGATCTGCTGTTTGTAACAGATGAGTCAGATCATGTGTATGAAGGCTATCATGTGCAGGCACAGGGATATGTCTTAAAAGAAGATATGAAGACACAGCTTCCAGACTGTCTGCGGCAATATATGAAACGACGGGCGCAGACTGGTACGATTCTTGTGAAATCAGAGTCGGTTGTGCGCAGTATTCCGATTGCCACAATCCGCTATATAGAAAGCCGCGCCAGAGTGCTGTTGTTACATACAAAAAACGAAGTGATTCCATTTTATGGAAAGCTGGCGGATATTGAACATAAGGTGTTACAACATGGATTTGTGCGTATCCATCAGAGCTTTCTTGTACGGAAGGCCGCGATTGCAGCAATCAATGGATATGAGGCCGTTGTCGGGGAGGATACGCTTCCAATCAGCCGGAAATATTATAAAACGGTGCAGATGCAGTTTCAGCTCAAGCAGAAGATACAGGTGGCAGAGGAGGATATAGATCCGACAGTCACACGGAGTCTGGCGAAAAGCATGGAAAATAATGGTGCAATCATTGGAACAAAGGGCGAGTTGCTTGGAATCATCTACCGCATGAAAGATGGTGAAAGTCTGACGATTGGCAGAGATGCCGAAAAATGTCAGATCGTGCTGAAAAAATCCAACGTGAGCCGGGAACACTGTATTGTAAGACGGCTTGACGATGACACCTATGAAGTGGAGGACTGCTCAAAAAATGGTGTCTATGTGGAAGGTGCCTATCTTGGAAAAGGAAATAAGGTACAGGCGGAGACCGGAAACCGGGTATGGCTGTGTGATGAATCACAGGAATTTCGATTGGGATAGTGGAAAGCGGGAGTGAGACAAATGATCATAAAATGTGAAAAGGGAAAACATTACTATAACACAGTGGAGCATAGTGTGTGTCCATTTTGTGTACAGGTGGAGAAAAAGATAAATGAGCAGAAAAGTGAATTAAATAAACAGGAAGATGAATCTATTTGTATAACGGAAACAACAGATCTGTAAGAATATATAAAATATTCTTTCAAAACGTTATCAGATAAGGTATGATAGGAGACATGCAGAAAAGCAGGAGGTAAATATTCGCTATGCCAAGGTTTTATGTGGAAGGATGTCAGGATGCACAGACTGGTATTACGATTATGGGAGAAGATGTGAACCATATAAAAAATGTATTGCGTTTGACAATCGGAGATACCATTACTGTGTGTGATGGTGCTGGAAAAGAGTATGAGTGTGAGATCGCGGAGATATCCAAAGAGCAGGTATATGCAAATATCGTAGATATCAATCAGAATGCAGCAGAACTTCCGTGTAATATCACATTGTTTCAGGGAATGCCAAAATCAGATAAAATGGAATTTATCATCCAGAAGGCGGTAGAACTTGGAGCAGCCGGGATTGTTCCGGTTATGATGAAACGGACTGTCGTGAAACTTGAAGATAAGAAGAAAGACAAAAAAAGAGAACGTTATCAGATGATTGCGGAGTCTGCGGCGAAACAGTCCGGACGAGGTATAATTCCTGAAGTCACCGGATTTATGTCATTTCGTGAAGCACTTCAATATGCAGGAAAGTTTGACCTGCTGATTGTACCGTATGAGAGTGCGGATGGAATTGCATACGCAAGGGAGATAATTGCACAGGCATCAAACCTTCCAGACGGCGCGAATATCGGAATTTTTATCGGACCGGAAGGTGGATTTGCAAAAGAAGAAATTGATGTAGCAAAGGAAGCTGGTGCGAAGATTATCACATTAGGAAACCGGATTTTGCGGACAGAGACTGCAGGGCTTGCAGTTTTATCTATTTTGATGTTCCAAATGGAGCAGTAGAGAAAATTAGAAATTTGTTCAGCACAGATTGATAGAAGGAAAAAAGTTATGGAATGTTATTTTGATAATGCAGCAACAACAGCTGTATTCCCAGAGGTAAAGGAACTGATGATGACACTGCTGGACGTGGATTATGGAAATCCATCGTCCCAGCACAAGAAGGGATTAACGGCGAAAGACTATGAGCGCACCGCGACAGAACAGGTCGCAAAGACGCTTAAATGTATGCCGAAGGAGATCGTATTTACATCCGGCGGCACAGAGGCAAATAACCTTGCTTTAATCGGAGCGGCACTGGCACACCGCCGTGCGGGCAAGCATATTATCACGACACCGATCGAGCATGCGTCAGTGCTTTCCACGGTGGAGTTCCTGCAGAAGGAAGGCTTCGAGATCAGTTTCATGGAAGTCGGTTCTGACGGAAAGGTAGATTTAGACAGCCTCTCGAAGCTGTTGCGTGACGATACGATATTAGTCAGCTGCATGTATGTAAATAATGAGATCGGAAGTATCCAGCCAATCGAGGCGCTTGTAAAGCTGGTAAAGGCGCACAATCCGCAGACACTTGTGCATGTCGATGCGGTACAGGCATATGGCAAATTAAAATTCACACCGAAGCAGCTCGGCGTGGATCTGCTCTCTGTGAGCGGGCATAAGATTCACGGACCGAAGGGAACCGGATTCCTCTATGTGGGCGAAAAGGTGAAGATTAAACCGATTCTTTTCGGAGGAGGACAACAGAAGGATCTCCGTTCCGGTACGGAGAATCTACCGGGAATCGCAGGCATGGGACTTGCCGCAGAGATGATCTATACCGACCATGAGGCGAAGATGCAGCATGTACGCGAGGTGCGGGATTATCTAGTATCGGAGGTAACGAAGATCGAGGGTGTCTATGACCATTCCGGTGAGGCACCGCATATCGCGAGTATCAGCTTTGAAGGGGTGCGCGCTGCCGTTTTGATGCGTGCGATCGGCGATAAGGGTATCTATGTATCAGCAGGTTCTGCCTGTTCATCGAACAAACCACAGGTAAGCCATGTCCTGACCGCAATCGGATTGTCACAGGAGCAGTTGGAGTCGACACTCCGGTTCAGCTTCTGTGAGTGGAACACAAAGGAAGAAGTGGATTATTGCGTGGAAGTATTAAAGGAAACCCTTCCAATGCTGCGGCGCTATACACGGAAGAAATAATTGCTATTCCTCGTTATTTCTGTTATAGTGAAACGATGGAAATAAAACAACTATGGTAGTAGGAAATGAGGATTACGATGCAGTATAAGATGTTTTTGATCAAATATGCGGAGATCGGAACGAAAGGAAAGAATCGTTACGTCTTCGAGGAAATTATGTGCAAGCGTATGCGTGCACGCTTAAAGCCACTGGGCAAGTTTGAGGTACGCCGGGAATACGGACGTATTTTCGTCGAGGCGTTCTCGGATTACGATTACGAGGATGTCATGAAGGTACTCACAACGATCTTCGGTATCGTCGGTGTGTGCCCGGTCAAGGTTGTGGAGGAGTTGAGCTACGAGGCAATCTCCAAGGCAGTCGTTGCGCATGTGGCAGAAGAATATAACGATAAGCATTTTACATTCAAGGTAAATGCAAGAAGAAATAATAAGACATTTCCAAAGACTTCGATGGAGTTAAACTGTGATCTTGGAGCCGATCTTCTGGATGCCTATCCAGATATGACGGTCGACATTCATAAACCGGATGTATTCATCAACGTGGAAGTGCGAAATGTCACCTATATTTATTCCCAGATCATTCCGGGACCGGGCGGACTTCCGGTCGGCACGAACGGTAAGGGTATGACGCTTCTTTCCGGCGGTATCGACAGTCCGGTTGCGGCATATATGATTGCCAAGCGTGGTGTGGAGATCGAAGCGGTGTATTTCCATGCGCCACCATTTACAAGCGAGCAGGCGCGGACGAAGGTTATCGATCTTGCGAAGATTGTGTCGAAGTATTCAGGTGTGATCAAACTTCATGTGGTGCCGTTTACCGATGTGCAGCTTGCCATCTATGACAATTGTCCGCATGATGAACTGACGATCATCATGAAGCGGATCATGTATCAGATCGCGCAGGAGATCGCACTAAAAGAAGACTGCCAGTGCCTGATCACCGGAGAGAGTATCGGACAGGTATCGAGCCAGACGACACAGAGTCTGCTCGTCATCGACAGCGCAATCGATAAGCTTCCGGTATTCCGTCCATGTATCGGTATGGATAAGCAGGAGATCATTGATATCTCAGAGAAGATCGGAACGTATGAGACGTCCATTCTTCCATATGAAGACTGCTGTACAACATTTGTAGCACAGCATCCGGTGACAAAGCCGAAGATGGAGCAGATCTTAGAATCAGAGAAGGCACTTGTCGGTAAGATTGAGCCTCTGATCGCGAAGGCAGTCGAAGACGTCGAAATTGTATATTGTCGTTAATAAACAGGATAAATCAGGCAGGAAGTGAGAGACGTGGAAAAAAGTAAAAAGGGAATCGTATGTATTTTGTTATCTGCATTCTGCTTTTCTCTTATGAGCTTATTTATCCGGCTAGCCGGAGATGTGCCGACGATGCAGAAATGCTTCTTCCGGAATCTGGTTGCGATGCTTATCGCAATCGCTGCACTGGTGAAGGCACATCAGCCATTTCGAATCGGAAAGGGAAATCTGAAGTATCTGCTCTGTCGTGCCATCGGTGGTACGTGTGGATTGATCTGTAATTTTTATGCGGTCGATCATATTTCTATATCAGATGCTTCCATGCTCAATAAGCTGTCACCGTTTTTTGCGATTATCTGCTCGTTCTTCGTGTTGAAGGAGGTTGCGGGTAAGCTGGACTGGGTGACCGTAATTGCAGCATTCGTCGGAATGCTGCTTGTTGTGAAGCCGACGATGAGCATGGAGACAGTGCCGGCTCTGATCGGGGCACTCGGCGGATTTGGCGCCGGTTTTGCGTATACGTTTGTCAGAAAGCTTGGACAACGCGGAGAAAATAGTATGATTATCGTATTGTTCTTCTCCGCCTTTTCCTGTGCAGTGACATTGCCTTTTTTCGTGTTCCAATATCAGCCGATGAGCGGGCTTCAATGGCTGTTTCTGATCTGTACGGGAATTTCGGCTGCAGGAGGCCAGATCTTCATCACGAAGGCGTATTCGTATGCACCGGCAAGGGAAATCTCGGTGTATGATTTCTCTATTGTGCTTTTTACGGCATTATGGGGATTCCTGTTCTTAGATCAGATCCCGGATTACCTGAGCGTGATCGGATATGTGGTGATCATCGGAACGTCTGTGGTGAAGTGGTATATCACGATTGAACGGCCGCACAGACAGGAAATTCACAGGGAACATGAGTTAAATGATAGATAATACAGAGAATAGTCAGAGAAAGAATAAGATAGAAGATACAGAGCAGTCAGCCTGTACGCTTTGCCCGCGGGATTGTAAGAAAAATCGTGCGGACGGCGAGATCGGTGTCTGTGGAGAGACCGCTGCCATGCGGATCGGACGGGCTGCTCTGCATATGTGGGAGGAACCGTGTATTTCCGGAGAGAAAGGCTCCGGGGCGGTTTTTTTCACCGGGTGTCCGCTTCACTGCGTGTATTGCCAGAATTACGCAATCTCGGATGGCGGCACCGGCAGGCAGATCACAGTGGAAGCGCTTGTGCAGATATTTCGTGATTTAGAAGCACAGGGCGCGGCGAATATCAATCTGGTCACTGCGGATCATTTTATCCCGCAGGTGGCACAGGCAATCCGACAGGCGAAGGACCAAGGATTTTCCCTGCCATTTATCTATAACACAAGCAGTTATGTCCGGGTGGAAGCTCTGCGTATGTTAGATGGATTGGTGGATGTCTATCTGCCGGATATGAAATATATGGATGTGGATACGGCGGCGAAGTATTCCCACGCACCGGACTATCCGGTGGTGGCGAAGGCTGCGATTGCGGAGATGGTGCGCCAGTGTGGTGAGGTTGTCCTTGATGCGGAGGATGCGTATATAAGACGTGGCGTGATCGTACGGCATATGTTACTGCCAAAGCATCTGTTAGAAGCAGAGAAGATTATACGATATCTTTACGAGACGTATGGAAACCGGATCTATATCAGTATGATGAGCCAGTACACACCGGTTGGTGATATCGGGGTAAGGTTCCCGGAGCTTGCAGATAAAGTTCGCCGGAAATCGTACCGCAAACTGCTTGATTATGCAGTGAACTTAGGCGTGGAGCAGGCGTTTTATCAGGAAGGGGAAGTGGCAAAAGAAAGCTTCATCCCGGAATTTTATAAGGAATAACAGGAGAGACAACATGGATATATTACAGGTAATCGCAGATGAATTGCAGATTAAAAAAGGTCAGGTAGAAAAGTCGGTTGAACTGATCGACGAGGGTGCAACGATTCCATTTATCGCAAGATACCGGAAGGAAGTGACCGGCTCCTTAAATGATGAGCAGTTACGTGCGCTGTCTGAGCGTCTTGTGTATCTGCGGAACTTAGAGGAGAAGAAAGCGTCCGTACTTGCAACGATCGAGGAGCAGGGCAAGCTGACAGACGAATTAAAGAAACAGATCGAAGCAGTAATGACGATGGTAGCATTGGAGGATCTGTACCGTCCATACCGTCCAAAGCGTCGGACAAGAGCGACAATCGCCAAGGAGAAGGGCTTGGAACCACTTGCAGAGATCTTACGTGCACAGGCAACAACAAGGACGATCGAGGAAGAGGCAACCGCTTTTGTTGATGCAGAAAAAGGCGTGGAAAGCGTACAGGATGCCATCGACGGAGCCAAGGATATTCTCGCAGAAGTGTATGCGGATGATGCGGATTACCGGACGAAGCTTCGTGCGATGACAAAGGAGAGCGGAAGCCTTGTAGCAAAGGCGAAGGACGAGGAAGCAGATTCGGTCTATGAGATGTATTATGATTTCTCAGAGCCAATCAAAAAGCTGGTTGGACACCGGATTTTAGCAATCAATCGTGGCGAGGCAGAGAAATTTCTGACAGTGAAGATCGAGGCACCAAGACAGGAAATTTTACTCTGGCTTGTAAAGCAGATTATCGGAAATATGAAGCATGATAGTGCAAGCTATCTCTATGAGGCAATTACAGACAGTTATGACCGTCTGATCGCGCCTTCCATCGAGCGTGAAATACGGAATGAACTGACGGAGAAGGCAGAGGAGGGCGCCATCGGCGTATTCGGCAAGAACCTCCATCAGCTTTTGATGCAGCCGCCAATCTCCGGACAGGTTGTACTTGGCTGGGATCCGGGATTTGCACACGGAAGCAAGCTGGCAGTTGTCGATGAGACCGGAAAAGTGCTTGATACCGTCATTATCTACCCGACAAAGGGACAGAAAAACTATGATGCGGCGAAGCAGGTGTTGAAGAAGCTGATCGCAAAATATCATGTGACACTTATTTCTCTCGGAAATGGTACCGCAAGCCGGGAGTCGGAAGCGATGATCGTCGAGCTGATGAAGGAACTGAACGTGGACTTAAAATATGTCATCACGGATGAGGCGGGCGCATCGATTTATTCTGCAAGCAAGGAGGCAACCGAGGAATTCCCGGATTTCGATGAGTGGCAGAGAAGTGCGGCAAGTATTGCAAGAAGAATTCAGGATCCGCTCGCAGAGCTAGTGAAGATCGATCCGAAATCCATCGGTGTCGGACAGTACCAGCATGACATGAACCAGAAGAATCTTGGCAATGCCCTTAACAATGTTGTGGAAGATTGTGTAAACTCAGTCGGAATTGATTTGAATACAGCCAGTCCGGCATTGCTTTCGTATGTGTCCGGTATCAATAAGACACTGGCAAAATCAATCGTGTCATACCGCGAGACAAATGGCAGCTTCAAGAACCGTAAGGAGCTTTTGAAGGTGCCGAAGCTTGGACCAAAGGCATACGAGCAGTGTGCCGGTTTCCTGCGTATCCATGGCGGAAGCGAAGCACTGGATGCGACAAGCGTTCATCCGGAAAGCTACGAGGCAACCAAGGCTTTGATGGAGAAAATCGGTGTTTCCGAGGATGATATCAAGCATGGCGGCATGAAAGGCATCAGCAAGAAAACAAAGGATACGAAGAAGCTTGCGGAAGAGCTTGGAATCGGTGAACCGACGCTTGTCGATATCGTGAAGGAACTGGAGAAGCCGGGCAGAGATCCGCGAGAGGAGATGCCAAAGCCGATCCTTCGAAGCGATGTACTGGAGATGAAAGATTTAAAACCGGGTATGGAGCTGAAAGGAACGGTGCGGAATGTGATCGACTTTGGTGCGTTTGTCGATATCGGTGTGCATCAGGATGGACTCGTGCATATTTCCCGGATGTCAGACAAATACATCAAGCATCCGCTGGAGGTTGTATCGGTTGGAGATATCGTGGATGTGACGGTAATGAGTGTCGATCTGGACAAGCATCGGATACAGTTATCTATGATAAAATAGGGTGAAATAGAAAAATTTTAAAAAAAATCAAAAAATATGAAAATTTTTCTTGCATATTGAAAAGTTATTTGGTAAAATAGCCTATGTTGTGAGCCCGCAAAGAAGAAATATGCAGGCAGGGCTTAATATTTGTCAAGGAGGTGCTAACGGTGGCAAAGTGTAGTATTTGTGAAAAAGGAGCTCATTTCGGTAACAATGTGAGCCATTCTCATAGAAGATCAAACAGAATGTGGAAATCAAACATCAAGTCTGTGAAGGCAGTAGTTAACGGTACTCCTAAGAAGATTTATGTTTGCACACAGTGCTTGAAGTCTGGTAAGGTTGAGAGAGCCTAAGCAGATGGTAAAAAAACAGCATATTAGTATGCTGTTTTTTTTATGCCGTCCGTTGATACGCAGAGATGACAAATAAATAGAATTGCATAGCAGGTAAAAGTTGCTAAATCCTGTTAAAAAGGGTATAATGTCACTATATGACTTTAAACAGCCGGAATCAGTCTGGCTTATTACGGAAACGGAGGTAAACGCATGAAGGGTTATTTATCGAATGAAAACGGTGAAATCATTATAGAGAATGAAGTTATTGCCCAGTATGCCGGACACGCTGCATTGGAGTGCTTCGGTATTGTTGGTATGGCAACCATCAGCATGAAGGATGGTATTGCGAAGCTTTTAAAGGGCGACAGTATCAGCAAGGGTGTCAATGTAGTCATCGGTGAGAACAATGAGCTGTCTATTGATTTTCACATTATTGTGGCATATGGTGTCAGCATTTCGACGGTATGTGACAATCTGATCAGTACCGTACAGTATTCCATCGAAGAGATGACAGGTATGAAGGTGAAGGCAATCAACATCTTTGTTGAGGGCGTTCGTGTGATAGATTAATAACATAGATCAGGAGGACAGACAAAGTGGCTACAAAGGTAATTGATGCCCAGTTGTTACAGAAAGCATTTATTGCTGGCGCATACAACTTAGAGAGAAATAAAGATTATATCAACGAATTGAACGTATTCCCGGTGCCGGATGGCGATACAGGTTCCAATATGTCACTTACGATCATGGCGGCAGCCAGAGAGGTAAGTGCACTGGAGAACCCATCGATGGATGAGCTTTCCAAGAAGATTTCCAGCGGTTCCCTGCGTGGAGCAAGAGGAAATTCCGGTGTTATCTTATCCCAGCTTCTGCGTGGCTTCTGCAAGGAGATCAAGGGCAAGAAGCAGATTACAGTATCGGTACTTGCAGATGGTTTCGTACGTGCCGTAGAGACGGCATATAAGGCAGTTATGAAGCCAAAGGAAGGTACAATCCTGACTGTGGCAAAGGGCGTCGCAGAGAAGGCAGTGGAGCTTTCTGAGATGGACATGGATTTCGAGACACTCGGACAGGAGATTCTCGATCATGGTAACGAAGTGTTAAAGCAGACACCAGAGCTGTTGCCAGTATTAAAGGAAGCAGGTGTGGTTGATTCTGGCGGACAGGGACTGATGGAGTTTCTGACGGGTGCATACAACGGCCTGACAGGAAAAGAAGAGATCAAAGAGCCGGTGACATCCGGCGGTGCAGCGAAGGCACAGACGATGTCTTCAGAAGAGATTGATACATCCCATATCAAATATGGTTACTGTACAGAGTTTATCATTATGCTTGAGAAGGAATACAATGCAGAGATCGAGGCAAAGTTCAAGGAGTTCTTAACTTCAATCGGTGATTCTCTCGTTGTTGTATCGGATGATGAGATCGTGAAGGTACATGTGCATACGAATCATCCGGGACTTGCGTTTGAGAAAGGTCTGGAGTATGGTTCCCTTACAAGCATGAAGGTCGACAATATGCGTGAGGAGCATAAAGAAAAGGTCATTCATGAGCAGGATCGCAAGAAGGCTGCCGAGCAGGAAGCTGCGAAGGAAGAGCCGAAGAAGCCATTTGGGTTTGTGGCAGTTTCCGTCGGAGAAGGCTTGAATGATATCTTCAAGGATCTCGGTGTCGATCATATCATTGAGGGTGGACAGACGATGAATCCAAGTACGGAGGATGTGTTAGATGCAATCTCCAAGGTAAATGCAGAAACTGTATTTGTATTCCCGAATAACAAGAATATTATCTTAGCAGCCAATCAGGCAGCCGAGATTGAGGAAGAGAAACAGGTGATTGTGATTCCAACCAAGACGATTCCACAGGGTATCAGTGCGCTCATTTCGTTTGATGAGACAGCAACTGCCGAGGCAAATCAGGCTGGCATGGAAGATGCGATTACTGCAGTGAAGAGTGGACAGGTTACCTATGCCGTGCGTGATACTTCCATCGATGGCAAGGAGATCAAGACCGGCGATTATATGGGTATCGACGATGTAGGTATCCAGGCGGTTGGACAGGATATCACAGAGGTGGTAAAGGATCTGATTGGTGCGATGGCAGATGAGGATTCCGAGCTTCTGAGCATCTACTACGGCAGCGATGTCGAGGAGGAGAAGGCAAATGCACTGGTAGAAGCTGTGCAGGCAGCGTATCCGGACTTTGAAGTCGAAGCGCATGCAGGCGGACAGCCAATCTACTATTACATTTTGTCTCTGGAATAAAGTGAATCAACGAAATTGTCGGAAAACAATTTCATGTATAAATCCTGACAGAACGTGTGTTTTGTCAGGATTTTGTTATAGAAGATGGAAAGAAAAATATGAGAAAAGAAGACAGTATCCAGACAATTAAAGGCATTGGAGAGAAAACGGCAGAAAGCTTTGCGCGGCTTGGCATTTTTACGATCGATGATCTGCTGCATACATATCCTCGTAACTATCTAAGCTACGAGGAACCGGTGTGTATTCGGGATGCAGCAGTTGGCGAGCGGCATGCAATCCGGGCGATGATCACCTCCTATGTGACCGTCAAGCAGGTGCGGAGCTTAAAGCTTACAATCCTGACCGTCAGTGACGGTGATATGACGATGCATATGACATGGTTTAATCAGCCATTTTTAAGAAATGTGTTCCACAAGGGGGATTCGTATATCTTCGTTGGAACGGCCAAAGTAAAAAATGGCATGCGTGTCATGGAGCAGGCAGAGTATTATAAACTTCCGGTGTATGCCGGGATGCAGCAGGAAATGCAGCCGGTTTATCCGCTTACGAGCGGACTTTCGAACAAGACATTCCAGAAAGCCATCATGGCAACACGGGAGCTGATTTGTCAGATGGACGATTATGTACCGGAGGAGGTACGGGCAGAGCACAGTCTGATGGAATTATCGGAGGCGTATGAGAACATTCATTTTCCGATGAATCAGGCTGTCTTAAAAAATGCGATCCGCAGACTTGCTTTTGACGAGTTTTATCAGTTCCTCTATGATATGGCATCCATGAAGAAGACAACGCAGTTACAGGAGAATCTGCATAAGATCGTACAGGGCAAGGCAGTTGCGGATTACATATCGAATCTTCCGTTTTCCCTTACAAAGGGGCAACAGCAGGCAATCGAGGATATCTTAGCAGATATGGGTGGCGATGGTGTGATGAACCGCCTGATCCAGGGAGATGTTGGATCGGGAAAGACGGTCGTTGCGGCTGCAGCTCTGCTTGCCTGTGCGAAGGCTGGGTATCAGGGTGCGCTCATGGCACCGACGGAGGTGCTTGCGCGACAGCATTACGAGGAGTTGGCGGAGCAGTTTGCACAGTATGATATCCGCACGGCATGTCTCGTTGGCTCGACTCCACTGAAAGAGAAGCGGAGAATTTACGAAGCAATCCAGCAGGGGGAAGTCGATATTGTGATCGGTACGCATGCGCTGCTGGAAGATAAGGTGGAATTCAAAGATCTGGCACTGGTTGTAACTGATGAACAGCACCGGTTCGGCGTCAACCAGCGAAAGAAATTATCGGACAAAGGGTGTGGTGTTCATACGCTTGTCATGTCTGCCACACCGATTCCGCGGACGCTTGCCATTATTTTATATGCGGATATGGATATCTCGATTATCAAAGAGCTTCCGAAGGGCAGAAAACCGATCAAAAACTGTGTGGTTGGCACGAATTACCGCCAGACGGCATATCAGTTTATCGCCGGACAGATCGCCGAGCACAGTCAGATCTATGTGGTCTGTCCGATGGTGGAAGAAAGCGAGACGCTCGACGTGACGAATGTCACAGAATATGTGGATACGATGCGGGCGAATCTGCCAGCAGGCACACGGATTGAGATGCTGCACGGACAGATGCGGGCAGATGAGAAAAATGAGATCATGAAACGGTTTTCGGAAGGTGAGATTGACGTGCTTGTATCGACAACGGTTATCGAGGTGGGCGTCAACAATCCGAATGCAACCGTGATGATGGTGGAAAATGCAGAGCGGTTTGGACTGGCACAGCTGCATCAGCTGAGGGGCAGAGTCGGACGTGGAAAGAAGCAGTCGTATTGTATCTTCATCAATGGGAAAGAATCCGAAGAATCAATGGAACGTCTGCGCGTGCTGGAAAATTCCAACGATGGATTCTTTATCGCAAGTGAAGACCTGAAACTCCGAGGACCGGGAGATTTCTTTGGAATCCGACAGAGCGGCGATGCATTGTTTGAGCTTGCGGATATCTACAATCATGCGGATATGCTGCAGCTTGCACAGGACATGCTCAAAAAATACGGAAAGACGATACAGCCGGTCCGCAGAAACCGGGGAGGAATCTCTGAGACCGTGTTATAGAAAAAACGCCAGATTTCCTATGAAAACGGTTGCCGAAAAGGGCAAAAAAGCATATAATAGGCACGTGTTTAATTAAATAAGATAAGAGGAATGACATGAAAGTAAAAGTAGGGTATATTACACGCTGGAGAAGAGCCATTTTCTTTACTCTGGTGGCATGTATTGTTGTATTTGGACTGGTATCTACCGTATGTGCGAAGCTGATCGAAGCGGCACTTGTTTCGAATATGGTAAGTGTTGCGGCACTGCTTCTGTGCATCGTTGTATTTGTGCTTGTATTGAGTGACAAATGGGAACGCTTTGAGGGCGAAGGAATCGCCGCGATTGAGAACGGGGAATTTACATATCATGATAAGAAGCGCCATATCGAGATTGCGATGGATGATATAAAAAGTGTAGATATCAAACCGATTACACTTGGACAGACAAGCAAGACGAATCTTGCGTATCTGCTCGTGATCAAGACGAATAAGAAGAAATATCAGATTGAGTCGGAGCGTGCCAGAGGACAGGCATACGATGAGGTTGACCTGCACCGATTATATATCTGGATACAGGAAAAACGTACAAAGTAAGAGGGTTACAGGGGAAGGAATCAGGTGAAGCAATGAAGAAAAATAATAATAAGGTATGGATTGCGGTGATCGCAGTGCTGGTTGTCGTGATCGCGGCATTGATCGTAGTGCTGGTGCGCAGAAAACCGAAGGATGACGTCGAGAAGGTAACCTCCGAGGAGGCAATCCAGACGGAGACAGAGGCAACGCCGGAGACAGCCTCGGATGCGACAGAAGCGGCAACAACAGAGGCGCAGGCGACACAGGATTGTTTTGTCAAAGTGACCAACAGCAATTCGTGGGAGAGTGCAAACGGATACAGCGGACAGCTCGATTCAACGATCACGAACAAGACAAGCGGTGCACTGAAAAACTGGGAGATTCGGATGACGGTGCCAGATAAGACGACATTAGATAGCTCATGGAATGGAACATTCAAGCTGGATGGAACGACATTATCGGTAAAGTGTGTGGATTACAATGCAGAGGTTCCAGCAAACGGCAATCTGAAGGATATCGGCGTCATCGTAACTGTGCCTTCACAGGCAGATCTGAAGGCCATCTGTGACAGCGCCGTGCTGTATGTAGATGGAAAAGAATACAAAGGAAGCAGTGCGTCTTCAACAACAGAGGCAACGGAGGCAAAGGAAGAGACGAAGCCGAAGGAAAAGACAGAGCCGGAGAGCGGTACCCCAGTTGACAATCATGGCAAGCTTACATTGAAGGGAACGGATATTGTTGATAAAAATGGAGACAAATATCAGTTAAAGGGTGTCAGTACACATGGTATCGCGTGGTTCCCGGAATATGTGAATCAGGATGCGTTCCAGAGTCTGCGTGATGATATGGGAGCCAATCTGATTCGTATCGCGATGTATTCCGGTGAAAATAACGGATATTGCACCGGTGGTGACCAGAAGCAGTTAAAGGAATTGGTGAAAACGGGTGTGGATGCAGCAACGAACCTTGGTATGTATGTTATTATCGACTGGCATGTATTAGGTGACCAGAATCCACAGACCTATAAAGAAGAGGCAAAGGCATTTTTTGAAGAAATGTCTTCTCTGTATAAAGATTATGATAATGTGATTTATGAAATCTGTAATGAGCCAAATGGTGGAACGACATGGGCAGACGTAAAATCCTATGCGGAAGAGGTGATTCCGATTATCCGCAAGAATACGAAGGATGCCCTGATCATCGTAGGAACACCAACATGGTCACAGGATGTAGATATTGCGGCAGAAGATCCTGTTACCGGATATGACAATATCATGTATGCCGTTCATTTCTATGCGGCAACACATACGGATAACATCCGGAACAAAGTGACAACGGCGCTTTCCAAAGGACTGCCGATCTTTGTCAGTGAATTTTCCATCTGCGATGCATCTGGAAATGGTGCGATTGATTACGATCAGGCAGCAAAATGGTTTGATCTGATTGATTCCAACAATCTGTCTTATGCTGCATGGAACTTATCGAACAAGGCAGAGACGTCATCCTTGATTGATTCGTCCTGTACAAAGACATCTGGCTGGACAGACGAGGATTATTCTGAGACAGGAAAATGGCTCAAAAAGCAGATGCATGGAGAAAACTGATCAGGATGAACATGGCATATAGTCCAGGCATTCTAAAATAAATAGTAAAAGGAAGAAGAATATGCGTGTAATAGCTGGAACGGCACGTAGTCTGCCGTTAAAAACGATAGAAGGTCTGGAGACGCGACCGACGACAGACCGGATCAAAGAGACATTATTTAATATGCTGACCGGGTATGTGCCGCAGGCAAAATTCTTGGATTTATTTGCAGGAAGCGGCGGCATCGGAATTGAAGCGCTGTCCCGTGGGGCAGAGAGCTGTACCTTTGTCGAGCAGGCAAAAAATGCAGCCGCATGTATCGAGGATAACCTGAAATTCACGAAGCTTGCAGATAAGGCGCAGGTGCGGAAGTTTGATGCGGTAAGTTTTGTCTCATCCCTGCCGGAAATTGATTATGATGTGATCTTTATGGATCCTCCATATAGCAAGGGACTGGAGCGCAGAGTATTAGAGGTGCTTTCCACAAAGAAATTTACGACAGATACCCTGATTGTAGTGGAAGCCGCATTGGACGAGGATTTCTCGTATGTGGATGCACTTGGATTTGAAATAACAAAAGATAAGCATTATAAGACGAACAAGCATGTCTTTTTGATGCAGAAGGAGAACGTATGAGCATAGCAGTTTACCCGGGCAGCTTTGATCCGGTTACGCTTGGACATCTGGATATCATTCGCAGATCAGCGGCGATATTCGACCATGTAATTGTCGGAGTTTTGAATAATACATCGAAAAAACCATTGTTTTCTTTGGAAGAACGTGTTAATATGTTGAAAGATGTAGTTTCCGAGATTGAAAATGTATCGGTAGAATCGTTTGACGGTTTGCTGGTGGACTTCGTCCGTCAGAAGAATACGAACGTGATCATCCGGGGACTTCGTGCCTTAACAGATTTTGATTTAGAGATGCAGATGGCACAGAGCAACCGCATGGTTGCCAAGGATGTCGACACTGTGTTTTTGTCGACAAGCACGCAGTACTCGTATCTGAGTTCCAGCGTGGTAAAGGAATATGCAAGGTATGGTGTTGACCTGACTGAATTTGTTCCCGCGTGCATTATTCCCAAATTAATCGAGCGAATGAATGAGTTGGATATAAAGAGGTCATAGGAGGATTCTTAAGATGGGTAAAAAAGGCGTTGAAAGTATGATCGAGGAGATCAAGGTATACATTGAAAATTGTAAGCCAATGCCATTGTCACAGACAAAGATTTCAGTACAGAAGCCAGAGCTTCTCTCTATGTTGGATGAATTAGAGTTAAAGCTTCCAGGCGAGATTGAACGTTGTAAGAAGATTATGCGTAACAAGGAAATGATTCTTGCTGATGCAAGAACCCGTTCCGATGCGATTATTACAGAGTCCGTAAATGAGGCAAATCGTATGATTGAACAGAACGAGATCACACGTCTTGCCAACATTCGTGCAGACGAGATTCTGGAGAATGCCAGAAATCAGGCACAGCAGATCGTAGATCAGGCTTCTGAGGAAGCAAATGAGATCCGTCTGGGTGCAATGTATTATACAAAGGACAAGCTTACAGAAATGCGTGATATCTTCCAGAAGATTCATGACATGGAGAAGGAAAATTACCGTGTTCTGATCGAGTCTCTGGAGAACGATACGTATGTGATCGAGACAAATATGACAGAGATGGATACGAACATCAATATGTTCACTGCTTCTTCTAACATGTCTTATGAGGAGACGGATGATCTTGACAGCGCATTCTCAAATGAGCCAGCTCCAGCTCCGGCACCACAGCCAGCTCCAAGCTATCAGGAGGAAGCCGCTGAGGATGAGGAAGAGCCAGAAGAGGACGATGACGATGTCGACGTATACGGCGAGCGTGACGAGGAAGAGGATGACGACGATGATTTTGATGATTTCTTAGACGAGTAAGAGATACATTGCAAAACCAGTCATACATCCACAGATACATTTGACAACGAAATAATAAATCATGGACAGCCCGGATTTTTTCGTGACCTGTAAGGTTTGGAGAAAGGCAGAGATGCCGCCAAACGAGGTACACGCAAGAATCAGGGCTGTTTTGCTTGCAAGGGGAAATGCACTTGCGGCAAGCACGGTGCTTCCCTGAGTGATCTCGAGTATGCCGCACAGGACGGTCGATACATCCTGTGGCAGGCCCGGGATGGCGCAGACAAGTGCAAACAGGATGGAACAGATCATGATGTACAGACCGACATAGGTGATCTGAATGACGGATTGTAACAGCAGATCGTTTGTCTGCATGGATATGGCTTGCTGAGATACACCTTTCTGGGGATATTTATAGGTATGTACAGATGGGGGTGATAAATGACTGGTAATGGCAGCTTCTTTGGATGCAGGATGCAGTTTGGAGAATGCGGATGCATATTTATGTTTCTTGATCACATGAAAAACAAGAAATACGATGGATGTGACAAGCACATACGGCACATAGAGAACTACAAGCAGAAACCAGAACGGAAACCGATCCTGCAGCACAGTGTGACCGATATAGCCGGACAGAAACATTGGACTGATGTTATTACACAGAGGGAGCAGTATCGTGGCGGTGGATGGCTTGATATAGCCTTCCTTCGTGAAGTCGGAAGCCATCTTTGCACCGAGCGGATAGCCACATAGAAGTCCGAGCAGGAATAAGACAGGAATCGCATAGGCGGCGCCTGTTTTTTTCGTGCGGATTTTCAGGACGAAGAGGTTTGATAAGAGCATAAAGGGAAGAAGCAGGGGCAGGACATCGTGAAACCAGAGCATAAGTCCGGCACGTGCCCCGGTGACTACGACCTGATTTTCCCCGATGAGTGTCAGAAGAAAAATAATCAGACAAAATAGCATAGAAAAACTCCCATATCTTCCATAATAAAATGTATGAACGTGGAAGGTGTTATAGAACCGGGAGTTTTCTTGTATAATCGTTCGGAAGTGTGATGCCGTAATGATTATAGTAGATGCAGTTGTAAAGTTCAGTTGCACGCAGATCGTATTGCCACATGGTGCGTGCGAGTTCTGCGTCAATGGCAGGATAGGCGGAAAGTATAGTGTCAAAATCAGCTTTCTTCGTGATGACTGGAATCATAGATGATTCATGTAGCTGCCGGATCAAGCTGCTGGATTCCTTTTTCAGCGCCAGTATATTTGCATAACATGCATAGCCGGATCCGATAAACTTCTGCCGGTCGGACTCGGTATAGCCAAGCAGCAGATGCAGGAGCGCCCGGGCGATGCGGCTTCTTGTGATGTCCTTCGTCTTTAACTGCTCGACAAGCACTTCATAGTCGATTGGATATGGGGCATGCTGCAGTTTATCCGCAAGTGCCGGGGAGATATCACAGATATCCGAAAGCTCCGGTTCCCGAAGTCTGCAAGCCTGTACGAAAGGTGTCAGCATTGCATCCGACAGATAGGTGTGGTCGGGTGTCTCCATGCGCAAATAGGTTGCCGGTGGAACCTGTGCGGCAAGTGCTGAAAAGTCCGTTCCTTTCGCAAGGGCTGTCCGGATGGCAGTTGCCGAGCTGATCTGTGCCTGTAGATCGGTATCGTGATAGTCATTTGAAATCCGTTTGATAAAGATTGGTCTGATATTGGCATGTAGCTTCTTAATCGCGCACAGATAGGAGAGCGCGAGCGTATTGTTTGGTGCCTTAAGAAGCGCGGCTGCCGAATCTCCGCAGATTGCGGCGATTGCAGTCTGTCTCGCTCTCGGGTAGGAAACTCCGACTTTTAATGCCTGCTTTAAGGCAAGCTGATAGTTCTCCGGTTCCTCGGTCAGAAACTCTGCCACCTGTTCAAATACGTCCGGTTCTGCCTCTTCAACGCCAAACGCCAGATAGTCAATCGCATGAAGGTTCTTTAAGATTGCGACAGCACCATCCGCAAAATCTCCGGCACTTCCGGTCGCATACACAAACGGAAGCTCTAAGCACAGGTCAAATCCATCCGCAACCGCCATTTCCGCGCGTGTGTATTTGTCCCACAGGGCGATACTGCCACGCTGCAAGAAATTTCCGCTCATCAGCGCAATTGCGTGGTCGGCATGCGAAAGAGACATCGCTTCCTCGAAGAGATAGTGATGTCCGTTGTGATATGGATGAAATTCTGCTATGACTGCTACGTTACTCATATCGTTATTATACCAATCCGGTTAGAATTCATCAAGGCTTGCCGGCTGGGATTTGGTGGAAACTTATTTTGGTTGGCATTTTTTTAACTATGATATATAATATGGAATCGTTGATGATATAGGACATTGACATTCAGGGATAAAATGGAGAATAGACGATGAAGAACGAACAAGAAAAAACAGAATGGATGCAGAAACCGGTTGTAGTATGGCTTGGTGCGATGCTTTGCTGCTTCCTGTGGGGAAGCGCATTTCCGTGTATCAAGATCGGTTATAAGCTGTGGGAGATCAATTCTCTGGATACGGCATCGCAAATTTTATTTGCGGGTATGCGTTTTTTGCTTGCGGGCATACTGGCAATCGTGCTCGGAAGTATGCTTGAGCGGCGGTTTCTGAAACCGGAGCAGGGCGCGGCAGGGAAGATTCTGTGGTTGTCGCTTCTGCAGACAGTCGCACAGTATATGTTCTTCTATATCGGACTGGCACATACAAGCGGCGTGAAGGCGTCGATTATAGAGGCAGTCAATGTGTTTGTCGCAATCCTTGTATCGGGGTGTCTGTTCCGGCAGGAGACGATCCATGCCAGACAGATGATCGGCTGTCTGATCGGATTTGCGGGTGTAGTGCTGATTAACTTAAATGGCGTAGACTTCCATATGCAGGCAAATGGAGAGGGCTTTATCCTGTTATCGACGATTGCCTACGCATTTTCATCCGTGTTCCTGAAGCGATATTCTGCAAAGCATAATCCGGTGATGCTTTCCGGCTATCAGTTCATCGTGGGTGGCATTATTTTGATCCTGTGTGGCCTGCTGCTTGGCGGACGGATGGGTGCGGTATCAGCATCCGCTATCGGAATTCTTGTGTATCTGGCGTTTGTGTCCGCCGTTGCCTACTCGCTGTGGGGACTGCTCTTAAAATACAATCCGGTATCGAAGGTGGCAGTGTTCGGATTCATGAATCCGGTGTTCGGTGTGATCTTATCCGCATGGCTGTTGGATGAGCGGGAGCAGGCATTTGGTGTACTGAGCATAATTTCGCTTGCACTTGTCTGTGTGGGAATCTATATTGTCAATAAAAGAAATGAGAATTGTTAATTTGCTCTTGACCTAAAGGTAGGTGTAGGTGGTATAACGTAAGAGAACAATTATAGATACAGGAGATGAAACAAGATGGAAAAGCAGATCAGACAGACATATTTCGAGGGCGAACGCCCATTGTTTGGTGCGGAGCATCTGTCCATTCAAGATACGATTTTCGGGGAAGGAGAATCCCCGCTTAAGGAGAGCCGTGATATTTCGTTGGAAGGGAGCATTTTCCAGTGGAAATATCCGCTCTGGTACAGTAAGAATATTGCGGTGAAAGACGGGACATGGGCGGAAATGGCGCGTGCCGGTGTCTGGTACACCGATGATATGACGGTTGAACGTGCGTTGATCGAGGCACCGAAGAATTTCCGGCGCTGTCGCAGACTGACGCTCAAAGAAGTTGCCCTTCCAAATGCTTTAGAGACATTGTGGCACTGTACAGATGTGACACTCGATCACGTGATGGCAAAGGGCGATTATTTCGCGATGGACTGCGAGAACATGAAGATTCAGGACTTCCAGCTTGCAGGAAATTATTCGTTCGATGGAGCAAAAAATGTGGAGATCCACAATGCGAAGCTGCTCTCGAAGGATGCATTCTGGAACAGTGAGAATGTGACTGTCTATGATTCGGTGATTTCCGGCGAATATCTGGGCTGGAATTCGAAGAATCTGACACTGATTAACTGTACGATCGAGAGCCTGCAGGGCATGTGTTATATTGAGAATCTTGTGATGAAGAACTGCAAGCTCGTCAATACAACGCTTGCGTTTGAGTATTCGACCGTCGATGTGGAGATACAGGGCGGTATCGACAGCGTAATCAATCCGACGTCCGGTGTGATACGGGCAGATTCCATCGGAACGCTCATCATGGAGCCGGAGCGGGTGAACCCTGCGGATACAGAGATTATCTGTAAAGAGATCAAAGAGACGAGGAATCATGCTCCGAAGTAAGATTAAGGCTATAATGAAGCAGGTTGATGTGTACGTAGGTCATCACACTATCGCGAGGTGACAAATGATATGAATATTGCAGATGGAGAAGATATTATGGCATATGTTTTTGATAAAATAGTTGATCGTTCCAATACGAATTCCATGAAATGGAACGTGGCAGAAGGCGAGCTTCCGATGTGGGTAGCGGATATGGATTTCGAGACAGCGCCTGCAATTATGGAAGCAATCAGCAAGCGTGCGCAGCATGGTTGTTTCGGCTATACAGAGATTCCGGATGCATGGTATCAGGCGTATATCGACTGGTGGAAGATACGCCATGATTTTACAATGGAGAAGGACTGGCTGATGTTTTGTACCGGTGTTGTACCGGCGATTTCGTCAATCGTTCGGAAGCTGACAACACCAGCCGAGAAGGTGCTGGTGCAGACGCCGGTGTACAATATATTTTTCAATTCGATTCTGAATAATGGCAGACAGGTGTTGGAAAGTCCGCTTGTATTTGACGGAAATGCATATCATATTGATTTTGAAGACTTGGAAAAGAAACTCGCAGATTCGCAGACGACGTTGATGATTTTATGTAATCCACACAATCCGATTGGAAAGATCTGGGACAAAGCAACACTGGAACGAATTGGTGCTTTGTGCGCGAAGCATCATGTAATCGTGCTTTCAGATGAGATTCACTGTGATCTGACCGATCCGGGACGTGGATATATTCCGTTTGCATCGGTGTCCGATGTCTGTCGGGACAACAGTATTACTTGTATTGCTCCGACGAAGACATTCAATCTCGCAGGCTTGCAGACAGCAGCCATCTCTGTACCGAATCCGGTGATTCGTCATAAGGTATGGCGTGGAATCAACACTGATGAAGTCGCAGAGCCGAATGCATTTGCGGTTGACGCGGCAATCGCGGCATTTACCAAGGGCGCAGACTGGCTAGATGCGCTCCGTGCCTATATCTACGAGAACAAGCAATATGCAGTTCAGTATGTGAAGGAACAGATACCGGAATTGGAGATTCTTCCTTCGGAGGCAACCTACCTGTTATGGATCTACTGCAAGGATCTTCCGGGAAATTCGCGGGAGATCGCACACCGCATCCGTAAGAAGACGGGGTTGTTCCTGTCCGCCGGAAGCGGATTCTCCGGGGATGGGGACCGATTCCTGCGACTGAATATCGCCTGTCCAAGAGCGTTGTTAAAAGACGGTATGGAGCGGTTGAAACGTGGGGTGGAATCACTATGAGAATGACAACATTATGTTATATCGAGCAGGATGGGAAATACCTCATGCTGCATCGGACGAAGAAAAAGAAAGATATCAATAAGGATAAATGGATCGGTGTCGGCGGACATGCCGAAGAAGGCGAAGGACCGGAAGAATGTTTGCTTCGTGAAGTAAAGGAAGAGACAGGGCTGACACTTACGTCGTACCGGTTCCGCGGGCTGATTACATTTATCAGCAACGAGTGTGAGCCAGAGCTGATGTGCCTGTTCACGGCAGACGGATTTACCGGAGAGCTGATCACCTGCAATGAGGGGGATCTGGTCTGGGTGGATAAAGCGCAGGTGCCGGAGCTTCCGACCTGGAGTGGAGATGCCATATTTCTGAAGCAGATCCTGTCAGACGATCCAAGGTTTTTCACACTGCGGCTTGTGTATGTGGGCGATACACTCGTGGAACACCGGTTACAATTTTATTAGGCGGTAAATCGCATATGCAGCAACCGCGGAGATGGTCTCTGTGACCGGGAATGCCCAGAAGACTCCATTGGCACCGAGGACGCGGCTTAAAACAAAGGCAGCAGGTATCATGACAACGGCATAACGCGACAACGAAATCAGCAGGGACGCCATTCCCTTTTGCAGGGCTTCGAGTGCACCGCAACAGGTGACTGAAACTGCCGAGATGATAAATCCGATACATATGATCGTGAGTGCCTTGACACCGATCTCAATCGTCGTCTCATTGTCGGTGAAAAGTCCGATCATCTGTCCCGGTATGAGCAGGGAGAGCAGCACACCGACCGCCATCACACCGGCGGTCAGACAGAGTGTAGTCCGGAAGATCTGCCGGACACGTTTCTTCTCACCGGCACCGTAGTTGAAGCTGATGATCGGGCGGATACCCTGGATGATTCCGTTTGCAGACAGGTAAATAAATGTCTGCAGCTTATAATAAGCCCCAAGCACGAGGACGTATTTCTCCGAAAATGCCGTCAGGATACCGTTCAGACAGGAGATCATGAGCGACGGCAGCGCCATGTTCAGGGAAGCCGGAATGCCGACGGCGTACAGATTCCCAAGCAATGCCTTGTTAAACGACAGGTTCTTACGCTTGAAGGAAAGCGGCAACGGACGGAAGATGCAGAATAGCACATAGACAAGTAATGTGATCGTCTGTCCGATTCCGGTTGCGTAAGCGGCTCCCGCCATCCCCATCTTCGGAAATGGGCCGATGCCGAAGATCATCAGCGGATCGAGTACGATGTTGGAGATAAAACCGCACATCATACTGAACATGGAAACCTTCATTCTGCCGACCGACTGGAAGATCTTCTCCAGCGAGATTCCAAGCATGATGATGACCGAGAACACGAATACGCGGTTGGCGTAGATAAGTCCCATCTCGATGATTGCTTCATCCTTCGTATAAAGTCTCAGAAAATGCGGCATACCGGCCATACAGGCAACCATCAGAATGACTCCGTGAATCACACTTAAGAACATGCCTGTGACCGCTGCCTCGTCCGCTTTCTCCTGATCCTTCGCACCAAGATAAAATGCAATTCTTGCATTCATCGCGATACCGAATCCAACCGCAATCGCAGTCATCAGATTCTGCAGCGGATATACAAGCGAGATTGCAGTCATGGCATCCTCGTTGATCTTCGCCACGAAATAGCTGTCGACGATGTTATATAGGGAATTGATCGCCATGGAAATAACCATCGGCAAAGACATCGAGATAACCAACGGTAAAATTGGTTTTTCTTTCATAAAATTCTGGTTCATATTTTTCACTCCTTCGTAATTGTTGTGTATATCATCCTGCCTGCGGGCAGAGCAAAACCGTCTGCCGGGCAGGGCAAGAAGGATTGTCTTGCATAAAAAAACCACACAGCAAATATACTGTGTGGCGAAAAAAGAATTCTCTTAAAAAATCCACTCCCGTAAAGGGTTTTGGTATGTGATTGCGTGTCCGGTAGGATTCCGGACACTTTCTGTATTCTAACGGGTGGGAGGATATTTGTCAAGGTAGGGCTTTAGTTTTTCTACGAGTTCATACACTTTTGTTCCAGGAGCAGAAGCTGATGGCAGTTTTCCTTTATTGATTCTGTCGAGCTTTTTTGAGTTCGCTATAGCAGAATCCATGTATGGTAAGAGAATCTGATACATGTCGGTACGATTTTTTTCATATTCACCAACATCCAGAGATGTAAGTATTTCAGAGAGTTTTGGCCAATAGGATGTCCTATGAAGATCGGATTGCATGAAGCTGAAATGCAGCAGAAACCATAATTCTATGCATTGGTTAGACCAGATAGCATGATAGGTGGTTTCTTCTGTAGATTCAGAAATGCAAAGCTCGGCAGTCTTATTGATGTGGTCAGCTGGGAAATCATCAGTATCATATACTACCCACACATGCTTATATCCGTTGGCTGAAGATAATGCCATGTTTTTTGCCTTTTGAAATAAGCTTAGGGTATTATCGCCGGCACCGTATACACCAAGCTGGATATGATCAGAGTAGGTGCTATTGATGATATCTTTCATGGCTCCGAAGTATGCTGGTTCGGTGTCTGTTCCTTCGGTTATAATAAGGTGATATTCTGGAAGAATTTTCTTAGGTTTGTCACGTCTGGCTTTCATCCAGCTTTTGTCAAGATCACTTTTTTTAGGTGGTTTCAAGCTCATTGAAATTCACCTCCAAGCATATTAGACAGATAAGGATCTGCACCATAGCGACCTTCCAGATATTGCTTGTCATAAGCAGCTGTATTCTTGATCCTGTCGTTATCTTCGCCACGAATTTCATGAAGGGAATATATTTCACTCTCGTGAGCGCGATTCTCTGCGGCAAACCAGATTTCATCACGACGAAAAACTGTGTTCTTCAATGTGGACATATCATGAGAAGTGAATAGAAGCTGGGCACCGTGTTGATTGATTTCCTTGTTCTTAAACAAAGTAATAACATATCTCAAAAGTTTGGGATGTAGTTTTGCATCTAATTCATCTATGATTACCATTCGGCCTTCGCGAAGTGCAAGAAGGATAACAGGAAGCGCAGCAATGAGCTTTCGTGTTCCGTCTGATTCATCAGAGAAAGGAAGTTCGTATTCTGTAGAACCTAAAATCCTCTTCGTAAAGAGTTGATGGCTGTCTTCGTCATAGCGGTAGTCCGTAATATCAATATCCATATCGTTTAAGGCACGGATAAACTGTTCTTTATTAACCGTGTCGTTGGCAAGTATAATCTGATGCTCAACCATTGGGTTGGCATAGCTGCGGATAATACAGCTCTCAAACCAGGTCATGACCTCATTTATAACAGGAATATTATAGTTGATAGCAAGGAAGGAGAGGTATGGCATCTTTGGATTGACGCTTGTATTGATGCTCTTCTTACTTATAGAAGAACCGAGCGTAATGCCATTAGTTTCACGCTCAAAGATAGTGGCTGATTTCTTGCCTGTGATTAGCTTACGGTATAATGACTCTGAAACAATCTCGTCGTTTTTGATGGATATATAATAACAATATTCATTCCTGAAAATCCGAAAGAATATACGGAATTCTGAGGGATCGCTTGCAGAGGTCTGATCAAACAGAAATGGAACCGCATCAACCTTTTGCTGGAGAATGAGATTCTGGCGGTTCTTCCCAAGTTCTTGGACAGGTTTTACGATCGTGGAAATCATACATGAAAGAGCCTGAAGAAGGTTAGACTTACCACCTCCGTTTGGTCCATATATAACACTTACTGGCAGCAGGTCAGCTGCTTTTTCTTCTGTAATTAACGTTTTTTTGAATTCAGGTAGTGTAGCTGCCTGAAAATCCAAGGTTGTTTCTCCTTTGTACGACTTAAAGTTTTGAAATGAAAACTGGCATAACATGATTTGTAGCCCCCTTTCTTATAGATATTGTATGATAAATAAACGAAAAAATCAAGTTTTATATTCAAAACCGGGAAAAATATTTCTGAAAACAAGCATAAAAAGATGATTTGAAAAATATTACGTTGTATGGAGTGGGTAAAAAGCAAAAAATGACGACTCAAAACTTCCAGCTATCACTTTTTGCTATTTTAGTGTAAAATAAGATAAACACAAAGCTGATGCAGGTAACGGCTTGGAAGAGTCATAGATTATACTATAAGAAGGGGATAACACGATGGATAACACATCAGAACAGAAAACAGAAAATCAGGAAAAAAAGAAGATTGTCCGGGGATCAAGACTCAACCAGAAACTAAAAATCATGTATCTGATGAAGATTCTGCTCGAAGAGACAGACGAAGATCATGACCTGACACTGAACGAAATCGTTGAGAAACTGAAAGCATACAATGTCACAGCAGAGCGGAAGAGCCTGTACAGTGATATCGAGAATCTGCGAACGTTTGGTCTGGATATCATAGGTATGCAATATGGCAAGACCTACCATTATAAGGTTGCAAGCCGGCAATTCCAGCTTGTCGAGCTGAAACTTCTCGTAGATGCGGTGCAGTCCTCCAGATTCATCACAGAGAAGAAATCCGACGAGCTGATCGCGAAGCTTGAGAGCTACGCAAGCAAATACGAGGCGAAGAAGCTGGCACGTCAGGTCAATGTAAATGGACGCGTGAAGACGATGAACGAACGCATCTATTACAGCGTGGATAAGATTCACGAGGCGTTAAATGAGGAGAGCCAGATCAAATTCCAATATTTCACATGGACGGCAGATAAGAAGATGGAATTGAAGCATGGCGGGGCTTACTATAGTGTCAGCCCGTGGGCGCTGTGCTGGGATGACGAGAAATACTATCTGGTAGGATATGACAATAGAGAATACAAGATCAAACATTTCCGCGTCGATAAGATGGCAGACGTGTCTGTGGTCTATGAGGAGCGGGAAGGAAAAGAGGAATTCTCGAAAATGCAGATGTCGGAGTACACGAACAGGCTTTTCGGCATGTTCGATGGCAATTTGGAAACAGTAACGCTTCTGTGTGAGAACCATGCTGCAAATGTGATTATTGACCGTTTCGGAACCGATATTCCGCTCATGAAGACCGACGCAGAACATTTCACAGTCCGGGTACGGGTCTCCGTCAGCAAATTGTTCCTTAGCTGGATCATGGCAATCCCGGGAGTGAAGATCGTGGCTCCCGAGCGCACGGTAGATATGATGAAATCAGAGATTAAGCGGCTGCAGGAAATGTACTTGTAAGATATATAGCACATACATGGAAGGGGAAAGAAATGTTAACAATAAACCAGTTAATGAAATATTTGAGGACAAAACATCATATTGCTGTTAAAAGTAATCAAGCACAGGATTTGCGAAACATGGGATATTATCACGGTTTTAAAGGATATCGTTTTATTCGTGTACCAAGTCAGAAAATTCCGTTTACATCTTTAGATGAAATCATTGCGTTGAATAAATTTGATATGCATTTAAAAGCACTTTTTTACCCTAAAGTAATGTTTATTGAAAACGCTCTAAAAAGTTATGTTATTGAATCAACTTTGAAAAACGCAAAATCAGAGAATTTGGATGTTATTTTTAACAAATCAATTACTGATTATCGATCATATACTCCGGGAAGTGATATGTATCATAAGCAGTATGCTAAGAGAATGATGCTCAAGGGTAAGATAAATAGTGCATTGATTCGAGATTATGGAAATAATAAAAAAACAGTGAATCATTTTTTTGATGCAGATAAATCAATACCGATATGGGCAATATTTGAATCTCTTACGCTTGGAGAATTTGGTACTTTTTTTGCATGTGCAAATTCTGATGTTAAGTTATATACATCAGCAACATTACACCTTCCCAACAATCTTGATTCAGATGGAAAAATAACAGAGTATATTATATACTCGTTAAAGGATCTTAGAAACGCGGTTGCACATAATAATATTATTTTTGATACAAGATTCAGAACGGGTAAGATAAGTCAAAGATTAGTGACTCTGTTAGAAGCAGAAGTTGGAATTGTAAATCTTGATTTTAAGTATATTTATGCGTATATTATTCTTTTGACATATGTTTTGAGAAAAATGGGAGAATCCAAGACAGCATGTAAACAATTTTTGAATGCATTTATTTCATCGACTGATGAATTACGTAATCAGCTTCCGGCAAACGTATGTAATCAAATCTTGGGAACCCAGCAACGTTCCCATCTTAAACAATTACAAAATTTTATTAGTAATTCCTGATAGAACTTGCATAAAAATTGACCATATGGTATATTATATCTATGAATTGCGGTGGGCGTCTTCGGACAACACCTTGAAAGAGCTTGATGCGTCGGGCTCTTTTTTTATTATATTATTATGGTATTGAAACAAATGGAAAGGCTATAATATATGGGAAATCACACAAAAGAAAATAGGGGAAAAAAGAAACAACGAGAGAAATTACAATTTTGGTCCGTGAAAGCATCATTTGTAGCAGGGTTCATTGTAATCATTACAATTTTTAAGGATCTTTATGAATATTATAGAAGCGAATTACCGTTATACGTAAATGGTATATATACACTGCTATGTTTGATCCTTATGTTAGGAATTTTAGGAACGGAAAAATTTGATAAATATCTAAATTCAAAAAGTGTTGAGAATTTTGGAACTTTTTTGACAGTTGGTTCTATTATAATATTTGCTTTGGAAAATTCTATTTTTAAAATAAAAATGGATGCTATAGATGCCATTGCAATATGGTTGATATGTGCAATTATTGTAATTGGTGCATTGTACCTTCTCTTTAGTAAATATGAAAAGTAAAGGATTATATATCATAAAATAGAGACATTTTTGATAAATTAGAGTAAATAATGATCAAAAAATGTCGACCTCCGACCTCGCACACGTTATAATATGGGTAATCTACTAAGAAAACATTGTTATCATTGCCCTTTTTTCGTGTAGAATTTGTAGTTATATTGTTGTATTTTTAGAGAAAATAAGAGATAGAGAAAAATAATGGATAACCTAAATGAAAAATATACTAATATTATTGAGCTTTTGAGGTATATTAGTGACGATTATTGCAAGGATAAGGGGATAAAGATTTATATTAGCATTCCCAAAGAGGATAAACTGAATGCTGCTGTAAGACGAATTGATGTTGGAGAGTATAGTATTGAGATATATCCTGGGTGCTTAAATTTAGATTATCAAATAGCGGCAATAACGAAAAGATATACTGCTGATGATCTGCAAACATTTTTTAGGTTTAAAAAAATTGGCATATTTAAAAAGTATGAAGATGATACATATAGAGAAGATTTAAACAATTTATTTGCTACAGTAATATTATTGCAGATATTTTGGCATGAGGTTGGACATATTGAAGCGGGGTATGTTGATAGAAAATGTGACTATGTAGAATTTGATTCTGATGAAAAAGGTTGTTATTCTAAGCAGGAACAAGAGATGGTTGCAGATTGGATTAGCACTAAGCAAGTATTCAAATTAATTTATTTTGTTGCAATTTATGGTAAAGTGTTTGATACTGATGAGTTGCTTAAAGCAATACAGCAATTGATTATGTTGTATTGGATTTCATTAACAATTGAGTTTCAGATTTTTGATTCTAAACACACAGAGCCAATTGATGATTTCTCTTCATTAACTCATCCATATCCGGCGGTTCGTCTTTTGTATAGTTTAGAAGCTATGGCTGAGGAAGTTGTGGACATACTTAATTTATATGGATTGGACGATAACGAGGCTGAGAAATGCATGCATGTTATTGTAGAAGATATTTATATATTAATTCAATCTTTCATGCAAATTACAAATAGTCCTATAGATATCAAAAAAAATGAAAAAAGAGTACTTGAATGTTATAAAAAGCTTAGGCAGATTCCTTATACAGATGATTATGAGAAAAATGAGTTTCTTCATTTAGAACCACTTTCAGATTCTTATCTTGAAATAATTGATAAGTTTTTAAAGGTTGATATTAGTGCAAAAACGGAGTAAATATAGTCTTATTTTTTATTAGGCATAAATTGTTACATTATATCGCATTAACTTATGAAACTTTCATTTTCAAATGCTTTGGGTTATGTGTCATATTTGTAATGGGCAAAGCAAATTTGGAACAGATCTATATTATATATATGAATATATGACGAGCTTCCAACCTCTAAGGAATAGCAAAATTCAAGTTTGCCGAAATATATTTCTAACTTTCCCTATTTTACAGGCTTTCCAGCCTGTGCATTAGCGAAACGATATGTATTTTCCCTTATTTTTGCCCTTATGAGATAATCGTAAGGGAAATAAGG
>ERZ827088.1227-NODE-1227-length-32964-cov-3.864809_pt1 | contig 32964 bp, 24 predicted proteins | sample MGYA00519922_ERZ827088 | MGnify/ENA primary metagenome ERZ827088 (study PRJEB31778, sample SAMEA3449254) | human gut metagenome | biome: human gut; feature: human-associated habitat; material: faeces | place: United Kingdom | collected 2010/2012 ...
TTCATTCTTTATTCGTTCGCCATAGGTGGCTACGTTTAATTGTGCTGTTATGTGTCTCTGCTCTTTTTCGTGGGTGTCTGTTTTGTATACAATCAAACTAACAAGGCATATGCCCAGTAAAAAAGTGATAAGAGGCACAAGTGTTTGTTTTTTCACTTGGTTCACCTCGTTTTGTCCATGGGAATTTTTATAATAAAGCATTATATCACAGAAGTTGAAAAGCAAAATAGGTTTTTTTCAGCTATTTTTATTCTTCCGGTTTTTTCGTTCCTCTGTCTCCCAGTAAAGGGAATCCTCCCAATTTCATTTTCGCTCTTAGAATGCTATTGGAAATGAAATCTCTGAGAAACTGAAATCTTATTTCCTTACGAAATCGCCTGCACCGCGTCCCCGACGCTACGGACACCGATGAGCCGCACACCCTTCACTTCACCGATCTGCTCCCGGCAGACCTCCGGCAAAATGACGGTGGTGAAGCCCAGCTTCTTCGCTTCCTGGACCCGCTGGGCGGCCTGGCTGACAGCGCGGACCTCGCCGCTTAGGCCCACCTCGCCGAAGGCAAGGACTTTCTCATCAATGGCCCGGTCCCGGCTGCTGGATACGATAGCCAGCACCACGCCCAGATCGATGGCGGGCTCATTGATGCGGATGCCGCCTGCGATATTCACATAGACGTCGCTGCCGGAGAGATGGAGATTCAGCCGCTTCTCCAGCACCGCCAGCAACAGACTCACCCGGTTGTAATCCATACCGGCGGCGGTACGCCGCGGCATGGCCAGCTGACTTCGGGCCACCAGGGCCTGAATCTCCAGCAGGATGGGCCGCGTGCCCTCCATGGAGCAGGCCACAATAGAACCGGACGCCTCCTCGGGGCGACCATTCAGCATAAACTGAGAAGGGTTCTCAACTTCCGTCAGACCCGTCTCCCGCATTTCAAAGACGCCGATCTCATTGGTCGATCCGAAACGGTTCTTCACAGCCCGCAGGATTCGATAGGATGCATGCCGGTCGCCCTCGAAGTACAGCACCGTATCCACCATATGCTCCAGCACACGGGGACCCGCCACCGTACCTTCCTTGGTCACATGGCCCACGATGAAAATGGAAATGCCCAGGCCCTTGGCCAGCTGCATCAGCACTGACGTGGACTCCCGTACCTGGGACACACTGCCCGGGGCAGAGCTCACGTCCTCATTATACATGGTCTGAATGGAGTCAATGATGACCACCTCCGGCTTGCTGCTTCGGATAGTATCGCCGATCAGCTCCAGATTCGTCTCGCAGAACAGCCGGAGCTTATCGGAAAACTGCCCGATGCGTTCTGCCCGAAGCTTAATCTGCTTCAGCGACTCCTCACCGGATATATACAGCACCTCATGCCCGTCATCCGCCAGCTTCTGGCACACCTGCAAGAGCAGGGTGGACTTTCCGATGCCGGGATCGCCGCCCACCAGAACCAGAGAACCAGGCACGATACCGCCGCCCAGCACCCGATCAAGCTCCTGCATCCGGGTGGTTACCCTTTCCTCATCCTTCGTCTCAATCGAAGAAAGGCAGACCGGACCACCGGCTGCCCTTCTCTCATGTGCCTTCGCGGCACTTTTCTTTTCTACCGTTTCTTCTACAAAGGTATTCCATTCCCGACAGCCCGGACACTGCCCCATCCATTTGGGTGACTCATATCCGCAGCTCTGGCAGAAGAATACCGTAGAGGTCTTTCCCTTTGCCATGTTCACTCCTGAATCATGTTCTTATGCCTTCTTAATCTCTACTGTGACAGCAGCCTTGCCGCCCAGCTCTACGCTTAAGACCAGCTTGCCGCCCAGGCCTGTGGTAATGGCTCCTGCGCTGACGCCGTCTACAACGGTCAGGTACTCGGTGTCATCCTCCATCCCCAGGGTAATCTGCGCGTCTTCCGGTCCTTCAACCTGAAATTCCACGCTGTCCGCAGTTACTTTAAAATGCTCTACAGCGGTTCCCGGTACGGATTCGTATACGAACAGGTCGTTGCGCTCCAGCTTGGTAATCTCACGGAAGGTTTTAACCTTATACAAATCTCCCTGATATTCAAAATCCTGCTTCTTTGTCTTGGAAGCCAGCTCGTAGTCTCCAAAGCTGATACTTCCGTCTGCCTCTGCACGGATCAATTCTTTTACTGCTGCCATCTCTTTTGTCCTCCTAGTGGATCTTATGTTTAATCTTATCTCCCGGTCGCCCGTTGCGGCGCCGTTTTTGATATACATGATTATATACGATTCCGCTTCGCATTTCCAGAGTAATTTTTATTCCCGTACACAAAGTGTACAGGAATATACCTCGCGGAATTATGATGTGTGTACAGTAAACGCAATCACACCTTTGCGCATGGTCACCACGACGTCATCGCCCTGCTTTACATGTCCGGACAGGATCTCGTCAGCCAACGGATCCTCCACCCTGGTCTGGATGGCCCGCTTTAAGGGACGCGCACCGTATTTCACATCGTAGGCCGTGTCCACGATATGGCCTTTGACACTGTCACGCACCTTCAGTGAGATACCCATCTGGTTCTTGCAGCGCTTAATCAGGTCTTTGAACAGAATCGACACGATTTCCTTCATCTGCTCCTTATTCAGGGCATGGAATACGATAATCTCATCAATACGGTTCAGGAATTCCGGCTTAAACATCCGGCGCACCTCTTCCATGACGCTGTTCTTCATCGCCTCATAATTCTGCTTTTCATCATCCTTCGCCGCAAAGCCCAGCCGCTTCGGGGAAATGATGGATCCGGCGCCCGCGTTGGACGTCATGATAATGACGGTATTCTTAAAGTCCACAGTCCGTCCCTGGGAATCGGTAATCCGGCCATCGTCCAACACCTGCAGAAGGATATTGAACACATCCGGGTGTGCTTTCTCAATCTCATCGAACAAAATCACCGTGTAGGGATTCCTGCGTACCTTCTCGGACAGCTGGCCGCCGTCGTCGTGGCCCACATATCCGGGAGGCGCTCCGATGAGCTTGGAGACGCTGTGCTTCTCCATATATTCGGACATGTCCACTCGGATCATGGCCTCTTCCCGGCCAAATAATACTTCCGCCAGAGCCTTGGAAAGCTCCGTCTTGCCCACGCCGGTGGGACCCAGGAATAAAAAGGATCCAATGGGCCGGTTAGGATCCTGTAAGCCTACCCGGCCTCTCCGCACTGCCTTTGCTACCGCCGTAACTGCTTCCTCCTGCGCAATAACGCGCTTGTGTAATATTTTTTCCAGTTTCTGTAAACGCTGAGTCTCCGTCTCAGTAAGCCTGTTGACCGGAATCTTCGTCCAGTCCGCCACAATCTGGGCGATCTCATTTTCGCCGACGGTCAGGGCCTTGCGGCTGCGGACACGCTTCATCCTGGCATGCTCTTTTTTCAGCCTTTCTTCCAGGGTCAGACGTTCGGTTCGAAGCTCCGCTGCCCGGACAAAATCCTGCTCCCGGATAGCCTTCTCGATCTCCGCCAGCAGCTCGTCGCTCTCCCGCTCCAGCTCTGCCGTCGCCTCCATTGTCCGGGTATCCCCAAGCCGTACTCTGGCTGCTGCCTCATCCATCAGATCAATGGCCTTATCCGGCAGGAACCGATCGCTGATATAGCGCTTGGACAGCTTCGCTGCCGCCTCCAGGGCCGCGTCGGTAATGGTCACCTGATGATGCTTCTCATAGCTCTTCCGGATGCCCTTCAGAATCTCGATGGTTTCTTCCTCAGTGGGCTCCTCCACGGTAATGGGCTGGAACCTGCGCTCCAGGGCCGCGTCCTTCTCAATGTGCTTGCGGTACTCCTCTACGGTGGTTGCGCCGATGATCTGAAGCTCTCCCCGGGACAACGCCGGTTTCAGGATGTTGGCTGCGTCCATGGCTCCTTCCGCGCCGCCTGCGCCGATCAGCGTGTGCAGCTCGTCGATAAAGAGCAGGATATCCCCTGCGCCCCGCACCTCGTCCATGACATTTTTAATACGCTCCTCGAACTCACCCCGGTACTTGGTGCCTGCCACCATACCGGAGAGATCTAGGGTCAGAAGCCGCTTGCCCCGCACGGAATCCGGTACGGCTCCATCCACAATCCGCTGGGCCAGTCCTTCTACAATGGCGGTCTTGCCCACGCCCGGCTCACCGATGAGACAGGGGTTGTTCTTGGTTTTACGGCTTAAGGTCTGAATCAGACGGCTGATCTCCTGATCCCGTCCTACACAGGGCTCCAACTTATGCTCGAAGGCCAGAAAGGTCAGATCCCTCGTATACTGATGCAGGGTCGGCGTTCCTCTTCCCTGCATCCTGGCGCTGCGGGCCGCTTCCTCCCGATATATCTGGCCGGTTCTTCCCATGGAATCCAGAAGGGCGGAGTACAGCTCCTTCACATTGACCTCCATGGTGTTCAGAAGACGGCTGGCCGCGCATTCCACGTCTTTGAGCATGGCAATCAGGATGTGCTCGGTTCCGGTCTTCTCCTCGTGGAACCGGGCTGCCTCCTGCTCCGCATCATAAAGCACCTTTTCCGCCCGTGGCGTAAAGCCGCTGCGCTCCCCCAGGGCCACGCCGCCCTCCGGGGAAATAAGCTCTCTTATCAGCTCCTGCACTGTGCTTTCCTCTACTTTTCGCTCTGCCAGAAGCTCTGCCGCCGCGCAGGAGTCTTCCCGGAGCAGCGCAATCAGGATATGCTCCGTTCCCACATAGCTCTGTCCGCACTCTGCGGACACCTTTTTCGCCTGCTTCAGCACATGGGCCGCTTTGTCCGTATAATTTTCAAACATATTTTATCACTTCCTTCTGTCTGCTATCGTAACTGCAAAGTCAGGCGGGGTTTTCGCGCCCCGCCTTCTTTTCTTCTGTCATTTCATTATAAATTCAGATCGTCCAGATCCAGAATTTCGATGTCCAGATCGTCGTCCGCGTCTGTCGGCTCTTCTGCTTTCGGTTCTTCGGCTTTCGGTTTCTCCGTCTTCTTCGGCTCTTCCGCCGCCTCGTCCAGGGCGCTCAGATCAATCTTCGGCAGATTGGCCGTCAGGCTCAGATCCTCCTCGTCATAGGCTGCCTTGTCGTACACGGCGTCGTCGTAAGCACTCTCACCGCTGTAATCCTCGTCCTCATCCGCCCATTTTTTCGACTTCTCAGAACGCTTTTTCTTTACATCCTCTACGAAATCATCGAAGTCATCCTCGTCGTCTTCGTCTTCTTCCTCATCGCGCTTTCTGCGTCCAAAGAGACCACGGCGCTTCTTCGGCTTCTCATCCTCTTCGAACTCGTCGTCCTCTTCCTCGTCCTGCTCCTCACTGTCATCGGAAATGTCGCCGTCGTCCTCATTGTCATCATCCTCGTATTCGTAACCCGCATTGCGGCTCTTTACCGCGAATACGATGGTCAGAATCAGAAGAATGGCACTCAAAACGCCCAGGCCAATCATAATGTACAGGCGCTGCTGCAGGCTTTTCGCTGTGGTGGATTTCAGGGTAGTCAGCTCATTTTGCAGAGAAGTCACCAGACCCTGCTGGCTAAACTGTCCCAGATCCTGCTGGAAGGTCTCCTCAGACGGATCGTACCAGTACCAGCCGGTGCTGCCGTCTTCCTTTGCCGCCCAGACCAGATAGAGCTGATCCGTGGCCGTACTCTGATATGCCGTGTAAGTCTGATCCCCCACGCTGACGCTGGTCTGCTCCATGGAATCCGCGCCCGTATACGCCTCGGCAGGCTCCTGAATGGTATAAGCTCCTGCGGAAATGCTTCCGGTCTCACCGCCATCGCTTTCCTCCGGCTGCTCCTCACTCTCCGCGGGCTGCTCCTCCGCCGGATCCTCGGTCTCCGATACAGACAGCAGGTCCGAACGAATCCAGCCTGTCTTCTGAGCGCCATCCAGCGTAAAGCTGATCTGATACCAGGTCTTGCCGCCGCTCTCGGCCTCATCGGTAATGTCTACCATCGTATCGATAGGCAGGGAGCACACCTTCTGGCCCTCTGCGTCGGCTGTGGCGCGAACGCGGGATCCGTCCGTGGTAATGGTTCCGGTCCGGGCCGCCTCGCCGGTGATGCCTGTACTGAAAATCAGGACGCCCGCCGCCAGCGCAGCCAGAACTCCTGTGTATCTCTTCTTCATGCTTTTATCCTCCATATATCTTGTGGTTTATAAAATCCCTTATCCTCACAATATTGATCTCATTATAATCGTATTGTAAGGCCTTGTCAAATGACAGATTGTGGCGAAAAAGTGAAAAGACGGGAGCTTTTCCGCTCCCGTCTGCAGCTTTTTATCTCTGTTTTACGCCTCGTCAATGGCCTTACCAATATCACTTCTGCAATAAGCCTTCTCAAATTCCACCAGCTTCACTGCCTCGTACGCGTTGGCACGGGCGGTCTTCAGATCGGAGCCTACGGCTGTGACGCCCAGCACACGACCGCCATTGGTGACGATCTGGCCGTCCACCTTCTTGGTTCCCGCATGGAATACATAGTAACCGTCCTTGCCCTTGAAGCTCTCCAGACCATGAATTGGGAAGCCCTTTTCATAGGCCACGGGGTAGCCGCCGGAAGCCAGTACCACGCAGACTGCCGCATTGTCCTCGAATTCCAGGTCAATCTGATCCAGAGTGCCGTCGATGCAGGCTTCAAAGACGTCCACGATGTCGGTCTTCATTCTCGGCAGAACCACCTGGGTCTCCGGATCGCCAAATCTTGCGTTGTATTCCAGTACCCGCGGTCCCTTCGGGGTCAGCATCAGTCCGAAGAAGATAACGCCCTTGAACTCTCTTCCTTCCGCGCGCATGGCGTCTACGGTCGCCTGGTAAATGTGATCCTTGCAGAACTTATCTACTTCTTCTGTATAAAAGGGACTGGGGGAGAAGGTTCCCATTCCGCCCGTATTCAGTCCCTGATCGCCGTCCAGGGCACGCTTGTGATCCTGAGCGGAGGTCATACACTTGATGGTCTTGCCATCCACGAAGCTTAAGACCGATACCTCGCGTCCGGTCATGAATTCCTCGATGACCATCTGATTGCCCGCGGCTCCAAACTGCTTGTCCAGCATGATGGTCTGCACGCCTGCTTTCGCTTCTTCCAGATTATTACAGATCAGTACGCCTTTTCCCAGAGCCAGACCGTCAGCCTTCAGTACAATGGGGAAATCCGCGGTTTCCAGATAAGCAAGAGCCTTCTCCGGGTCGTCGAAATTCTCATATGCCGCTGTGGGAATGCCGTATTTTTTCATCAGGTCCTTGGAAAATGCCTTGGATCCTTCCAGGATCGCCGCGTTGGCACGGGGTCCGAAGATACGAAGACCTTCCTTCTCAAAGACGTCCACGATGCCGCCTACCAGCGGATCATCCATGCCGACTACAGTCAGATCAATGGCGTTCTCTTTTGCGAAAGCCGCCAGCTTCTCAAATTCCATGGCTCCGATGGGCACGCACTCGGCGTACTCCTCGATACCGGCATTGCCCGGCGCGCAATATATTTTCTCGGCTTTGGGGCTCTGGGCGATCTTCCAGCAAAGCGCATGCTCCCGTCCGCCTGAACCAACGACTAAAATCTTCATAGGTTATGCCTCCTTATTGGCGAGCATGTCGATAGCCTTCGGCAGCAGAATCCACTCCGCCTCCTCCATGACACGCCGCTGCAGAATCTCCGGTGTATCTCCTTCTTTTACCTCCACGGCCTTCTGTAAAAGGATTGGGCCTGTGTCGGTTCCCTCGTCTACGATATGTACGGTGGCTCCCGTCACCTTTACGCCCCGTTTTAAAGCCTCCTCATGCACCTTCAATCCATAAAAACCGGTACCGCAGAAGGACGGAATCAGGGACGGATGGATGTTGATGATGCGTCCCTCGTACGCGTGAATGATTTCCTTCGGAATCACCACCAGGCAGCCTGCCAAAACAATAAGCTCAGCGCCGCAGTCCTTCAGGGCTTTTAAAAGCGCCGCGTTAAATGCTTCCGTGCTTCCGCATGCCTTTCTGGTAATGCAGACCGCCGGAACGCCATGCTTTTTTGCCCGCTCCAGGGCGTAGGCGTTCGGATTATTGCTGATAACGGAGACGATCCTGGCATTACGGATTTTTCCTTCATCTATGGCGTCCAGAATGGCCTGCAGGTTCGTGCCGCCGCCGGATACCAGTACTGCTACCTTTAGCATAAGGTCACTCCTTTTTCGCCCGCAGCGATTTCACCCAGGATGTACGGAGTCTCGCCGGACTCACGGACTGCTGCTACGCACTTGTCCACGTCAGCCGGATCTACGGCCATGACCATACCGATACCCATGTTGAAGGTATTGTACATCATCTGCTCCTCAATGCGGCCATCCTCACGCAGCATGTGGAAGATCGCCGGAACCTCGTAGCTGTCCTTTTTGATCATGGCACGCACGCCCTCCGGCAGCATACGCGGTACGTTCTCGTAGAAACCGCCGCCTGTGATGTGGCTGCAGCCCTTGATGGTCACGCCGGCCTCTTTCACGGTGCGCAGAGCCTTCACATAGATCTTGGTCGGCTCGATGAGGGCCTCGCCCAGGGTTCTGCCCAGGCTCTCAAAGTAAGTATTCAGGTACTCTTCCTTCATGGTAAATACCTTTCTTACCAGAGAGAAGCCGTTGCTGTGTACGCCGGAGGAAGCCATACCCACCAGTACGTCGCCCGGTTTGATGGATGCGCCTGTGATCAGATCCTTCTGATCTACCACGCCTACCGCGAAGCCGGCCAGGTCATACTCGTCTACCGGATAGAAGCCCGGCATCTCAGCGGTCTCGCCGCCGATGAGCGCTGCATTAGACTGACGGCAGCCCTCTGCCACGCCGCTTACGATGGTAGCGATTTTCTCCGGGATATTCTTTCCGCATGCGATATAGTCCAGGAAGAACAGCGGTTCTCCGCCTGCGCAGGCGATATCGTTGACACACATAGCTACGCAGTCGATGCCGACGGTATCATGCTTGTTCATAAGAAATGCCAGCTTCAGCTTGGTTCCCACGCCGTCAGTGCCGGACACCAGCGTCGGCTGCTCCATATTTTTGAATGCTTCCATGGAAAATGCGCCGGAGAAGCCGCCGATACCGGTCAGCACTTCGGGACGCATGGTCCGCTTGATATGCTCCTTCATCAGTTCTACAGACTTGTAACCTGCTTCAATATCTACGCCTGCGTTCTTGTAATCCATTTTTCATTTCCTCCTAGTATGAGCACTTGGCGAGGTGTTTTCGAGCCTAGTGCGAATCTACACCTGGACACTTAATGAATGCAAGCGGCAAGCGCCGCTTGAATTTAGTGACCATGGTGTTTCCTACAGTTTTTAGTAGTTTTTGTATCCTACCTCTTTCAGCCGCGCGTCCTTCTTCTCTACCTGTTTTTTCAGATCCTCGGAATAAGCTTTCAGTCTCGCCAGCAGCTCCGGATCTGAGGTTGCCAGAATCTTCGCAGCCAGCAGGCCTGCGTTCACGCCGCCGTTGATAGCCACCGTCGCTACCGGGATGCCGGAAGGCATCTGTACGATGGAGTACAGGGAATCTCTGCCGCCCAGGGATGTGGTGTGCATGGGAATACCGATGACCGGCATCGGGAAAATTGCCGCGCACATGCCCGGAAGATGGGCTGCCATACCTGCGCCCGCGATGATCACCTTGAAGCCCTTCTCCTCCGCGCTCTTCGCATACTCAAAAAATACATCCGGCTCCCGGTGCGCTGAGATAATGGTCATCTCAAACTCCACGCCAAGCTGCTCCAGCACATCCGCCGCCTTCTTCATGATCGGCATATCGGAATCGCTGCCCATCACAATACCTACCTTAGCCATAACTGCGAACCTCCTTCGTTCTTCTGTTCCTAGCAGGAAATAACTTTCCGGCTGAACGGTACTTTGTTTCCAATAAGTATTAATTAGTTTTTCTAATAAATAGCTAATTTTCTTTTTGTTTTACTTATAAATCCAGTTTACAGGGTATCACACTCTCTGTCAACACCTAAAACATACAAAATTTCGAAACTGCTTATTTCTTTTCTACATTCCGTCAAACGGCTTATTCAGCTCTTCGGTTCCCGGCAGCACAAACCTTCCCTTCTCAATCAGCGGAATTCTGCTTCCGTCCGGTCTTACCACCCGGATGCAATCCAACTCGTCATAGGGAATCGTAATATCCGTATGACAGTTGAAATAGGCTTTGGATACATCGGTCTTCCGAAGCAGGGAGCACTCGTTATCCCGGGCAATGATCTCCTTGCCGTCGGGATTGTACACCGGATTGTCCTCGGACCAGGAGTAGCAGGTGTCACCCACTGCGAAATGGGGACCCATCTTCTCTGCAATCAGAATCGGAAGCTTCGCGCCGATATCATACCGCTTCGCCACCATATAGGCCGTGGTGTTGGTGCCGATGGCAAATTCGCCCAGAGGCAGGGTCTCATGGTTAAAGAGTACATTCGCTTTCAGGAGCTTCTGATTTTCGGCCTCATCGTCGAAGTTCTTACAGCTGTAGGACGTGATTTTTCCATCTTCAAAACGGATTTCCAAATCCATATATTTCAGTTCATTCAGGTAGACCTGGCTCACATGGAGCGTACCGTGGGTACCGGTCAGCTTCGGAGAGGTAAACACCTCGCCCACCGGGATATTCACATCGGCCACGCAGTTCTCGAAGATGGCCTCCTTCGCCGGATTCTCCGGCTGCCACAGCTGCACATACATCTCCGTCCGGTTCGCCCCCGCGCCCTTCACATAGACGTACTCGCCCTGGTCCAGGGCGTCGATGAGCTTCTGCTGGATGCCCTGATACAGGTGATAATCCAGGTTGTTGATCTTCACAATTTCCCGGAAAATCTCTTCGTAATTGTCGCCAATCTCCGGAATGGGCCAGGCGATAATTGTAAAGCTGCGCTGGTCGCCGGGGATGTAACGGTTCACCAGCTGACCTGCCTCGCTGTTGTACGCTACCATCAGCTCCTGCTGCTTTGTGTCCAGATGCAGGGCCGCCGGACAGCTCTCGGGCATAAACGGATGCTCACCGAAGATCTCCATGACTGCAGGCCCCGCATGGACTGCCGCCAGCTCCTTATACTCCTCGTAGGCGCTGTGCAGCACACTTAAACGCCGCTCGTTCAGCTTCTTATCCAGATAAAGGGCCATGTCCTCCCGGTGATCAAACTCATACTGCTTGGACGGCTTAGAGCTCACATAGCCCGGGCTTCCCTGGGGACGCCGGTTGATACTGTGACGGGCTTCCCGGTAAATGATGCTTTTCAGGCCCATAGCCTCAAACTGGCTGATGGCTGCCCTTATCACCCGCTCAAAGCCCAGGGCATAGCGGATATTGACCGTCTTCTTTTTACTCAGATCGATCCCTGCCGCCACGAAGCCCATCCGATAGCCTTCGGTAAAGGTGGACGCCATGGCGTCGATCTCGCTCTGGGACAGTCCGGCCAGAAAGCGGCTGACGCCCAGCTCATTTTCCGTAATGTACTCGCCGAAACGGTACAGATAACGCGGATCACTGAGATCTGCCCCGCGGATAAGCTTCGCCGCGAAATCCAGAGACGGATCCAGCTGCTCCCGAATCCGATCCGGGATAAATACGTCGCAGTAATCACTCATATGCCAGTAGAGGATTTCTTTCAGCTTCTCCTCGGACGGCGTATCTTCCTCAAAGGCATTGTACAGCTCGATAAAAAGCTCGGCGGTGACCGTCATATCGGTCAGACGGCCTTCCACCGCCCAGATGATCATGCCACGCAGCTCCGTGTATACAAAGCTAAGAAGCTGGCCGTAACCCTCGCCAAGCTTTTCCACTGCTCCCGTCGGATTGGCATAGCTTTCTCTGTAAGTCCCGCCTGCCACGTCGCCGTACAGCCGCCGGTTCTGCTCCTGTAGTTCAGCCAGACTCATCCGTTCCGGCTCTCCGTTCTCCACACTCGCCCGGTACGCGTCCATTTCCGATATGAAATCCGCCATTTTCTGAAAATATGCGTAAAATGGAGCCGACACGGTCTTTTCCTGCTTCATTGCCCGTATCCGCTCCATCGCAAGCTCATAACGCTCTCTGATTTCTTCCATTGCCATCTATACTCCTCCTACATTCCTATCACGCATACCATCGCCCACAGAATAAACAGAAGTCCGTCCACAAACACTCCGATCTGGGAAGAGATCACATAGACGTCTTCCTCCTGAAAGCCCCGGAGCGCCAGTACGAATCCGACGACGCTTGCCAGCATGGCAAATACTCCTAAGAGACCCACGATGCTTCCGGCCTGACCTGACCTCTGATAGGCAAGCGACAGGGACGCCGCCGTCAGAATCAGCGCTGTCCCTCCGCAGGCCACCGAAAGAAGGCCCTGTTTTGTATGCTTTTTATCGGTAAATTTATAACTTCTTCTCGCCATTTTTCTTTCTCCACATATGCCAGAACCATGCAAACAACAGGTAGCCGATGGCTCCCCCCATGGTATTCAGCAACAGATCGTCCACGTCGAAGCAGCCTACCCGCAGGATTAACTGGAGGGTTTCTGCCAGAAGGCTTGCCAGAAATACCAGGATGATGGTGCGCTCCGGTCTCCGCGCAGACGGAAAAAGCAGCGGCACGGCGAATCCGAAAGGAATCACCATGGCTACATTTCCCACAATATTGATCAGCATCGCGGACGTCCCCAGGATGTCCCGGTGCTGCCAGAAACGCCGGATCTCCCGAAACAGCACCAGATTATACCGGTAATCCGGACTGATATCGGTTCTTCCATAGGCCTCTGAAAAAAACATAAAATAGACGACGCACGCCAGATAAATCAACAGCAGTATGCGCCCTCCCTGCCTCAGTCTGTCTCTGGAATCTCTCTTTTTCATTCTGCCCCGTATCCGTCCTAAAACATGAGATCTGACTTATTCTTCAGAAGTCTTGCGCCGTTGACGATGCAGAGGATTCCTGTTACGATACCGGTTACCAGCATGATAATGCCGATGGCAATGGAGCCTGCACCGGTCTGAGTCATGGTCTTATATGCTTTTTCGTTCATGCGATTGCCTCCTTATTTTGCGCCGTACTGTTCATAATATGCGTCGATTGCTGCCTTACACGTATCATCAATGAGAACTCTGCCCTGGCAGGGACGGTTGTAGAGGTGCTCTACCACGTCCGCCATGGTAACAATGGCGTTGGTCTCAAAGCCGTACAGATCCTTTACCTCGTCCAGGGCGCATTTCACGCCGCCCTTGCCGACCTCCATGCGGTCCAGAGATACCATCAGGCCCACGATCTCCACGTCAGCCGCACCCTTTACCTTCGGTACGGTCTCCTCCATGGATTTGCCTGAGGTAGTTACGTCCTCGATCATGACGACACGGTCGCCGTCTTTCAGCTTACTTCCCAGAAAGCTTCCCTTGTCCGCGCCGTGATCCTTCTCTTCCTTCCGGTCTGAGCAGTAGCGGACCTCTTTGCCGTACAGATCGCTGTAGGCAATGGCGGTAACCACGCTTAAGGGAATTCCCTTATAGGCCGGTCCAAACAGCACGTCGAAGTCGTCGCCATACTTGTCATGGATGGCCTTCGCGTAATACTGTCCCAGCCGTTTTAACTGGGAGCCGGTCACATAAGCGCCCGCGTTCATGAAAAACGGGGACTTTCTGCCGCTCTTCAACGTAAACTCGCCGAACTTCAGCACGTCCGACTCTACCATAAATTCAATAAATTCCTGCTTATACTGTTCCATTTTATCTTAACCCTCCTAATAATAGCCATATTTCTTTTATCTTAGCACAAAGCCTGCCGCTTCGCAATCCGGCATTTAAAAAATGCTCTCCGGATACCGGAAAGCATTTTCCTGATGCTTTTAGAGATACTGGGCGATCTCCGCCTTATTATTTGTATAGCTCAGCGCGTCCTCCCGGGTGATATAGCCTTCCCGGACCAGGCGGCCCAGGTCCATGTTCAGGGTGTGCATGCCGTTATCGGCGCCTACCTGCATCATGGACGGGATCTGATGGGTCTTGCCCTCGCGGATCAGGTTCAGGATGCTGTCGGTGCTTACAAGAAGCTCTGTGGCGGCGATACGGGTTACGCCTCCGCCACAGGGAATCAGGCACTGGCTGACGATTCCCTTCAAGGTGCCTGCCAGCTGGATGCGTACCTGATTCTGGCCCTCCGCCGGGCAGGCGTCGATGATACGCTCCACGGTCTGGGCCGCGCCGGTGGTATGCAGGGTGGACAGCACCAGATGACCGGTCTCCGCGGCCAGAAGCGCTGCGGAAATGGTCTCGTAGTCACGCATCTCGCCCACCAGAATCACATCCGGATCTTCACGGAGCGCGCTTCGAAGGGCCGACGCGAAGCTTCCTGCATCCTCGCCCACCTCCCGCTGGTGAATCAGGGAGCGCTTACTCTCATACCGGTACTCGATGGGATCCTCGATGGTAATCACATGTCGATCCAGATTCCGGTTCAGATACTCGATCATGGCCGCAAGGGTGGTGGATTTACCGCTTCCGGTGGGGCCGGTGACCAGAATCAGGCCTCTGGGCTGTTTGGCCATCTCATAAAGGGTGGTGGGCATCTTAAGCTCCTCCAAAGAGGGAATCTGCCCGTTCAGCAGTCGTATGGTGGCCGCCAGCTTCTTCTGCTGCCGGAACACATTCACACGCTGCCGCTCTCCTTCCGGGGTCTCCAGGGAAAAATCCGCATCCTCGCCCGCCTCAAAGGCTGCCCGGTGCCGCTCGCTTAAGAGCGAAAGCAGAAGGGAACGCACCTCCTCCGGCGGGGGCTGCAGCTCTGCCGCCTGAAGCCGTCCATTTACGCGGTACCACATGGGCATTGCCTCGGAAATATGAATGTCGGACGCGCCTTTTTTCCGGGCGTCCCGGATAATCTCACAGATATCTGTCATCTTACTCTCCATAGCTGATCTTCATCAGCTCCTCCGGCGTGGTCACGCCCTCCTTCACCAGAATGAGACCACTCTCCTTCAGGGTCCGCATATGCTGATGCTCGACAGCATATTTCGTGATCGCCTCAATGGTCTCATGATCCACGATCATCCGCCGGATCTCATTGTTAACCGGAAGAATTTCATGAACTGCGATTCGTCCGCTGTAGCCTGTATGATTGCAGTGGGAGCAGCCCATGCCCCGGTGAATCTTCTTCACATCCCGGCCCAGAAATAAGCGCTCCTGCTCGGTGGTCTCCATCTCCCTGGCGCAGCTGGGGCAGACCTTCCGAAGCAGTCGCTGGGCCACCAGTCCCACCAGGGAATTGGCCACCAGATAGGTCTCCACGCCCATATCCTGCAGTCGCACAATACTGGACACCGCGTCGTTGGTATGCAGGGTGGAAAGCACCATATGACCGGTGATGGCCGCCCGGACCGAAGTACCGGCAGTCTCGCCGTCACGGGTCTCGCCCACCATGATAATATCCGGGTCCTGACGCATCAGGGCGCGCAGACCCACATCGAAGGTCATACCCGCGGTCACATTGACCTGGGTCTGGTTGATGCCGGGAATATTTTTCTCCACCGGATCCTCGATGGTGGAGATATTCACCTTCCGGCCGGACAGGTAATCCAGCACCATATACAGTGTAGTGGACTTACCGCTTCCGGTGGGGCCGGTAATGTAAATGATACCGTTGGGGTAATTCAGCATGGGCGCAAACTGGCTGTAGCTGAAATCATCCATACCGAAATGGTCGGCGTGATCCAGATGGGCCGCCGAGGCCAGAATACGCAGCACCGCTTTCTCGCCGAAGACTGTGGGCAGCACGGACACACGGATGTTGATATTGCCCTCATCCAGCTTTACCCGGAAATGGCCGTCCTGGGGAACACGCTTCTCAGCGATATCCAGGTTCGCCAGAATCTTGATACGGGCGATAAGAGGCGCGTGGATGTTCCGGTGAATGGTCACATATTCCATAATGACGCCGTCAATACGCATGCGCACCCGGGTCTCATTTTCAAAGGGCTCGATATGGATATCGCTGGCGCCGGTCTTAATGGCACGCTCCAGAAGGCTGTTTAAGAGGCGGATAATCGGCGCTTCATCGGCGCTGTTCTCCAGATCCTCGATTTCCAGATCGTCCGCCGCCGTGGTGGTAAAGCCCACGTTGGCCTGGCTGGCCGCCTGACGGGCGCTGACCTCCGCGAAATAATAGGAAACTGCTTTTCTTAAGGGTTCCTCCTCAGAAAGGCAGATCTCCAGCTGACAGCCGGTCTGCTGCCGGACCTCCTCCAAAGCGAAATAGTTCAGCGGATCGTTGACCGCCAGCACCATATGGTGCTCCTGGACACTGATGGGAAGCAGGAGATTCTTTTCCGCAAGCTCTCTGCTTACCATGGCTACGGCCTTCACATCCACCGGCAGCTGGGCCACATCCACGATGCGCAGCTGCAGCCTGCTGGCCAGGGCGTCCAGTACCTGATCCTCAGTCACGAAGCCCAGTTCACGCAGAATCTGGCCCACGCGCATGTCCCGGTGCTCCTTCTGATAGGCCAGGGCCTGGTTCATCTGCTCATCCGTTACATATCCTTTTTCCTTTAAGACGTCTCCGATTCGTAAGTTTGTATTCACTGTGCCGTCTCCTCTCCTGTACTGGACGCGTCTCCGCAGGTATATACCGCGATGACGCAGCTACAGGTGGTCGTATCCACCGAATCCAGATTTTCATTCAGATAAGTGCCCTCCTGCATGGTGAAGGAACGCACCTGAAGTCCCGGATAATCCGCCGCGATATCATTTAAAAAGCTGCGAATCATATCCTCGCTTCCCCGCACGGTCAGGCTCACGTCGGTGATGTGAACGTACTGTGCGTACACCGGCGTCACTGTGTCCGCGCTATCCCCGCTGTCCTCCGCACCGTCCAGCTCCGCTGCGGCTGTGTCCGGATCGGAGTTTTCTGCGGCGTCCGCAGCCACCGCCCGTTCCGACAGGAAATAAGCGTCCGGCACCGCGTCCTCAGTCTCCGCAATACTTAAGGACACCGGGAACAGACTATGGTTCAGCGCCACGCCGGTCACCAGCTCATCGATCTCCTGATTTTCCAGCAGGCCGTAGTACTGATCCTGCGCCGCCTTCAGTGTCTCCTCCTGCTTTGCGATGGTTTCCTCCACCGCAGGCATATTTGCAATAGCGTCCTCCATCTCCTGCTTCTGCGCTGTCTTCGCCTCCAGGGAAGCGCTCAGTTCCTCGTGCTTATTCAGTCCCGGGAAAATCAGAAGCTGCATGAAAAGCACCACAATCAGGACGCAGCCCAGTCCCTTTAACAGGACGATATCGCCCGGCTTTAATTCCGTATCCAGCTTCATTTACTGCACCTCCCCGGCATCGGCTGCCGCGAGAACGCAGGACAGCGACAATGTATATTCGTTATCCCCGTAGGAATAACCGGTATAATTCACTTCTTCAAACAGGCCCGTGGTCGTAAGACGGCTCACATAGCCCGGGATGTCGATGACCTGACGGCTGACTGCGTTGAAGGTCAGGGTGCCGGTTTCCATGTCCAGTCCCTGAATCTTCACGTCCATATCCCGGCCACTGACGTCCTCGATCTCCCGGATCACGTCTTCCGTCAGATCCGGATAGGTGGCCAGATTATCTTCCATCCGGTTCACCTGGGCAATGGACTGACTTAAGGAAGCGCTGTAATTTTTCCGCTCCTCAGCCTGCCGGTACTGTTCCTGCACCGCAGAGTCCTGCATCCAGTGATCCATTTTCCGGATTCCGGCAGATGTGGCCCCGTTCCAGACCGCCACGCCCGCAAACAGCACCAGGCAGACCGCCAATGTCACTGCCGGGGGAACCAGTTCTTTTCCGAAATGGACTTTTCCGACCCCGTCCTTCTTCTGCTCCGCAAGCCAGCGGTCATACAGATTGATATTTTTCTTATCGGTAATCATGGCTCCGATGCAGGCCAGCCAGTCTCCCGGATTTCCGGGGGCGTCGAAGGGCAGAGTTACCTCCAGCGGGCGGACCTCCAGGTTCATGGCGCGGATGCCGTCCAGACCTGCCTCGAAATCATCCGGCGCGCAGCCTGTATAGTAAACATCCGTAATGGGCGTATCGGCATTCATGGTGGCGTAGAACTGCCGGATACCGGAGATATTCCGGACGATCTCCGTACCGAAATCCAGAGTTCCCCGCTCGCTGAAAATCCGGCTTCTGGTGGAATACTGGTAGACGCCGTCCCGATAGAGCAGGCTGGTCACACTGCTGTCCTCAAAGATCAGATAGATGGCTGTGCGGTTCCGGCACTCCTTCAGCTGGGACATAAGCCTTAAGTAGCCCTCCAGCGGCACAGACACTGCGTCCACCGGGATTCCCAGCTCCCCGGTAATGGCTGTGAGACCGCTTAAGAACTTCTCCGAGGTGCTGCCGCAGCACAGGCTTAAGCCCTGCTTCTTATCTCCCTGCACCACCGAATAGTCAGCGACGCCCTCGCTCTCATTTTCCTGCATGACATTTTTCGCTATCTTCCCGAGCTGCTTTCCTGTGGCGTAGGGAATCTGGCTAATCCGCGCGGAAGAATAGGAAGCCGGAAGCACCAGCTTCACATGATCCGCATGCAGGCTCTCCAGGCAGGTTTCCAGAGCCTTCTTCCACTGCTCCATGGTATTGCCGAAGCCTTCCACCGGAATCCGGCGCGCTTTTGTGATCTTCGGCGTGCGTCCGGCTTTACCCTCCGCCGCAAGGATGCATTCTTCTCTCAGTACAATGACCGCGTCACTCATGATCGTTCTCCTTGTAAATTATTTCCATATCCTTTGTTTTCATTCTCTATTACGCGTTTTCGATGGCTGCGTAGGACTGGTAAATCGGCAGCATCACGCCAATCATAATCATACCTACCACCAGAGCCATGAAAATAATCAGAATCGGCTCCAGGAGCGTCACCATCCGCTTCGTAGCCTGCTCCGCGTCGTCCTCCAGAGTGGCCGCGACGGAATCCAGCATCACGTCCAGCCGACCGCTCTCCTCGCCCACCAGAATGGTACTGGAGAGCTTCAGAAGCAGGCCGTCCACCTCATGAAGGGCCCGGGACAGGGCCACGCCGCTTCGCACCTGGGTCACCACCATATCAAACTGCTCCTGCACATACAGGTTGCCTACGGTCTCGCCTGCGATGCCGATGGCCTGGGCCAGGGGCATACCACTGGAATAGAGGCTGCTTAAGGTCCGCGCGAACCGGGCTGTGTAAATGACCTGATACAGCTTTCCGAAGCCCCACACATGGACCTTCGCGTAGTCCACGCCCCTGCGCACCGCCGGAATTCCGATAATCAGCCGCACCAGCGCCACGAAAATGAATACGGCGAGCAGCGCCACATACCACCTCTGTACCAGAAAATCTGATATGGCAATCAGCATATTCGTAATCCAGGGCAGGCTGTCCATCTCGTCAAAAAGACTCTGGAACTGGGGCAGGATAAAGGTCACAATCAGGATGACCACCGCCACGCTTAAGACCAGCAGCACCGCCGGATAGGTCATGGCGGATTTCACCTGCTGATTCAGCTTATGCTCTTTTTCATACTGGATGGCCAGGCGTCCGGTCACCTGATCCAGGTTACCGCTGCCCTCGCCGGAGCGGATCATACCCACCATCAGCTCCGGAAAGGCCTGCCGGTTCTCCATGGCCTCGGACAGGCTGACTCCTTTTCGAAGATCCGTCAACACCGCGTCGTATACCTCACGCTCCGCCGCCGGGATACCCTCCTGCCCGGAAATGATATCCAGCGCCCGCACCAGACTGACGCCGGAAGCCAGAAGCGTGGACAGCTCCCGGCAGAAAGACGCCAGCTGCTTAGGCTTAAGTCTTTTATGACCCCGGGCTTCCGTCAGGTTCTTCGACTCCACCAGATACAGGCCGTCCCCCAGCAGATCCGCGGTCAGTGTTTTTTCGCTGGCTGCCTCGACCGTTCCTTTTTTTATTTTTCCCTTCATGTCCTTCGCGACATATTGAAAACGGGCCATCTGTTGTTCTCCTTTATGTAAATGAAGTAAAGCTTCTCCTATGTATTCTATATTATGTAAACTATTTCACTGTCGCTTCTACAGTGCGCTCAGATACCAGGCTGCGATCTGGTCGCCCCAGAGGGCTGCCACCGCCAGGCCAAAGGCCAGAAAAGGCCCGAAAGCGAACTGGTCGCTCTTTTTCAGCCGTTTTGTGGCCAGCATAAAGGCCGCGTAACCGCCGCCGGAAAGCAGGCCGAAAAACATGGCGCAGACAATGGCGTCCATGCCGAGAAAAAGCCCGGACGCCGCCATAAGCTTGATGTCGCCGCCGCCGAAGGCTCCCGGCACGATCAGCGCCAACACCAGCATGGGAACCGACACAATCAGCGCGCCGAGCAGACGATCCCCGATTCCGTGCTCCGGAACCAGAAAGATCTGCGCCGCCGCCAGGATGGCTATGATTATGTGAAATCGATTATAGATGATCTGGGTGTCCCAGTCTATCAGGGCCACCACCAGTAATATTCCAAGATAACAAAAAACCACCGCGCCCTCCAGGGAAATCAGCCCGGTGTGTCCAACTCCATAGCGCCACGCGCACAGGATCCATGCCGCTCCTCCGGCCAGCTCGCCAAGGAACGCCCGTTTCGGGATCGGCGTGCCGCAGCCCTTGCAGCGTCCGCGTAAAGCCAGAAAGCTTACGCAGGGAATCAGCTCTGCCGCGGTCAATACCCGCCCGCAGGCTGTACAGTGGCTCCGCCCCTTCACGATTCCCTCACCTCGGGGAAGCCGATCGGCCACCACTCCTAAAAAGCTGAAGATGCAGGCTCCGAAGAGGAACCTTATCAGCCAGAGAATTCCTTCTAAAATTACTAATTCTGTCATATCAAATGTGTTACTTTTTCCCGCAGGACTTTTATCCTGCTCTGCTTTTCATAAATGTATCAAAATTTGTTCTGTGCGCTTCCCGCACTTTTACGGATCGGTATCCTCGTCCCCGATCATCAGCCGGTCATGGTATACGGTGTATACATGGGTGCTCCGGTCATACCAGACCGTATACTCGTTCTCCTGATAGATAAATTTCTGCACCCGGTAACCGCTCTCGTCGGTCTGAAGAATCCAGAATTCTCCCGGCGCCTTACTTAAGAAAAGGACGTCCTCATAGACGCCCTCGGCCACGCCGCCCTGCTTTGCCGCATCCGCAAAGGGAGCGCTGCCGCCGTACTGCCCGGTGGAGGTCACATCCAGCGCCATCCTTACAGACCGGGCGTTCCGGAGCGCTGTCCGGGCGTCCGCCCGGTACAGAAGCTCCAGCGCGCCGGGCGCCAAGAGGACCACCACCAGAAGTACGAGACAAAGGACCGTAAGGGTCTGCCGGAGCCAGCGGTGTTGCTTTTCCTTATTCTGTTGTGCAGAGGCGGGGTGCTGGGTGGGCATGGGGTACGGTCCTTTCTTACTAAAGCATCAACTTTCAGCTTTTCTAGTTTACTAAATACTATTTAGATGCTACATTATAATCGCCGTCTGTATTTGTTTCGCCAGGATTATATGTACAGGTATATGTACCATTCTCGTATATAAGGGTCTTGACTTTATTCGGGGCATCCTTTTTCTCAGTTACACCATACAGGGTTACATCTGTAACATTTCCCTTAACTTCTGCTAAAGCCTTAATATCTGCCAGCTTAACAATATTAGAATCTCCAGATCCAACAGTAATAGCAACTCCAACATCTACCTTTGTATAAGCCTCATCTACCAGTGTCTGTGCAGCCATTACAGCCTGACGTGTCTCAGCAATAACGGATTTCTTCTTCGCTCTGTCAATATACCCAGTCAGTGCCGGTACCAGCAGTGCAGCCAGGATAGCCAGAATTACCAGTACAACGATCAGCTCTACCAGTGTAAAGCCTTTTTTGTTCTCTTTGAGTTTCTTAAACATTTCTCTTTTCTCCTTTTTCTTTACAGATATTTTCTATATAAGCGCCCGGGCAGGCGTCTATATCTTGTTTGTACGGCCTTACGGCGTGTTATCTATTACAGTCGTTGCCGTCACACCCTCGCTATACTTTATTTTATAACGAAAATCAAGGATTTCCGTGTCAGATATTACCAGTTCTGTGCAGTCCTCATCCTGATATAATGCCACATCGGCAACCAGAGAGCTCAACGCCCCGCCGTCTGCCGTTTCATCCGGTACCCGGTAGGTCACCTTCAGGTAATACCCCATATAAAAGCCCTCGCCGTAGGCCTCCGCAGCCGCGCGGGCCACCGGCTTGGTACCGTCCGTGTACAGATAGGTGCCATCGTTTTTCCGGTTATAATACCGGGCCAGCAGCCGTCCTTTCGGAAGCGCTTTCTGGGTACCGATGACATTTTCCAGATCATTTCCCCGGTACAGGGTGGTCGTTTCACAGCCGTCCGTGGAAATCAGCACCACGTAGCCGTTGGAATCCAGAAATTCCATGGCGGTTCCGGTCGTTTTTCCAGGCTGATCCGCAATCTGCGCGCCATCCAGATAGAGCTTCACATAGCCGCAGGCATCATTTGCCAGATCCCGCACCTCCGTCATGGCTGTATCCAGAATGGACTCTGCGTACTGGGTCTTCTGCAGCCGCAGATACACCCGGTAAGCGCCGCTCAGCACCCGGGCCGCCATGCCGATCAGAATGCTCATCAGAAGCAGGGATACCAGTGTCTCCACCAGCGTCGTTCCCGCGCGTTCCCGCAGGATTCTATGCTTCTTTTTTCTCATGGCGTGTCACCTCCGTCCTCATCGGAGCCGGGAGTGTCTGATTTCTCCGGTGGGTGGTACAGAAGAAAGGAAACATCCTTTGCCTTTTTTTGATACAGCTCCACTTCCACGGTAAAGCCTGTAGCAGAACCCATCTGGGTAAAATCCGCATTGACAGCGCGAAACGCCAGCTCAACCGGCTGATTCTTCCCGCCGTCCCGGGGCTCAGCCTGGGCCGCGCTCAGTTCTTTCAGAATCTCCGCGTTTTCCTGTCGGATTTCCTGATTTTTCCGCATGGAGGCGCTGCTGTAGGATACCGCTCCCTGGAGAATTCCCATCATCAGCAGGAAGATAAAGATGCTGGCCATAACCTCCACCAGCGTATCCCCGGAACGGGATCTCAGTGTCTTAATCGGTCCCATTGGTATCGCCTCCTTCCGGATCCGGCGGCTCCGTATCGGTAGTCTCCGTATCGGTATAGGTATTTTCCACAAATTTACATTCTGTCACATTGGACGCGTCATACTCATAACGGATATCCTGAGCCGGATCCGGATCATAGACCGGTCCGACAGCCGTGTCCTTATGCCAGCCCTTTTCCCATACCAGCTTCTGTTCCCCCTGCCAGAAATTCAACGCGTATTTCTGCTCCCGGGTATATTCTGTACTGTAGGTGTAGGTTATGTCGTCATAATAGGACGTCACATCCACTATCACCAGATAGCGGCGCACAGTCATGCGCTTCAGCTCCGCAATGGTCGTCCCGTAATTACCGGCTCCCGTCGCCGGGATTGTGCCTCCGAGGCTGGCACTGCTCTCACTTTCGTTAATTTCCTTCGTCAGCGTCACCCGCAGGTTGCCGTAGCCTTCCAGACTTTTGGCGCTGCCTGCATACAGGTTCTTAAGATCCGTGCCCTCCGGCATAAAGGAGTAGGGGGTATCCTCCGCATACTGATTTCCGTCCAGAAAACGGTTCACAAATTCAAAGAAGGACGCGTCCGAATCGGAAAGCTCCTTATCCAAAGCTTCCGCAAAGCTCTGGGCCAGCAGATAGCTCCGTTCCTCCTTCAGGCGCCCGGTGCTCTGGGAGGTCAGAAGTCCCGCTGTATACAGAATGGCTGCGGCAAAGGCCACGAAGAAGGCTGATACACACAGCACGATGACCAGAGACACACCCTGACGGCTGTTTTTCCTTAGTTCACGCATTCCTTTTCGCTGCAACGGGACTCCCCTCCTTTCTTTTTTTATGGTCTGTTTCATCTTATTTCAGTTCCACCTCTGCGCGCGCTGACGCGGCGTAGGCGTCGCTCTGGTCTGCCGGGTTCTCTGACAGGTTGGCCTCCACATTGGCCCGGACGGTCACCTTGCTCACGATTCGGCTGCTTTCATTGGGGAAGGTGGTTTCCTCCGTACTGCCGTCCTCTGCCTTATCCCTCGCCGTCAGTCTGTTGATATCCGGAAGCTCCAGGCTGTAGCTCCAGGTGCCGTCGTCATTCCTGGTGGCATAGAGCGCCGCTGTCTCCTGCACGGTGTAGTAGCTTCTCGCTCCGGACGGGGTATCATAATAGCCCTGCGCCGCCATATCACCCGCAATTCCATCCGGATAGGCCAGGTCAAAGCGCCAGGTATTTTCATCCGTCTTCTTAACTGCCGCTTCTGACCAGTCATTGACGTTATAGCCACTCAGGCCCGACCACTGCTGGCTTACAGTTACGCTGTCCCCGCTCTCCTGAATCCGGATATTTCTTGTCAAATCCACGGCTCCGCCGCTGATATCCGCTTTCTCCGTCGAAGTAACCTCATATACCTCAGCGCCGTCCACACTGCTCCAGTTGATCCGGGTGTGCTCTGCTTCCCATGGAAGCTCTGCCGGCTGTCCTGCGATATCCGGAGAATCGCTGACCTGTGCCTTCACCTCTGTCCATACGGTATCAGAGCTTATATCCGGCGTATCCAGCTTCACATACGGCAGACGGAATGCCTTTTCCGCTTTTGTCCACGCGGAGCTTACGCTGCCGCTGCCGGAAGAGATCCGCGCGTAGAAGGCAATCCATTTTCCGGCATAGTCTATGGAAAGATTCTGCAGTACATGATAATAATCTATACTGCTCTTTACATCCATCTGTACCGGAACCCGGTTTTCCTGATAGCTTACCGGATATGCGGCAAGGTAGGTTCCGGGATTCGTAAGGCTTGCGTTCTCTGCGTCTTGCTGATTGTTATAGATATACGCGCACAGCAGGTACGCGCTGCCCGCAGGCGGAATGCTGTCCTTCTGCGCCTCCAGGTTGATCCGCAGGCTGTTCAGAAAGTCCGCAGCCGTCACCGGCACCTGTTTATCGTATCGCCACTCGGAATTCCAGCTGACCTTCGGCGCAGCCAGACGGCTGGGGATCGTAAGCTCTGTGGTGACGCCGGGAAGGCTGTCCAGATACTGGCTGTTCTCCACGGACATGGCCTTCAGGTAGATCACCACCTTCTGGCCGGCGTAATCCTCCAGGTTCACCGTTTCTGTGTACACGCCGGAATTGCCTGCGGGTACCAGCCCGCCAAGGGGCATGGCATCCGTGAGACTGCCGTCGCTTCCGTAGGTCTGAATATAGGCCTGGTAGCCCTTCAGCCCTTTCTCGGACAGATTGGCCGCCCAGCTTAACTGATAGTTCAGTTCATTTTCATCCGCATTGATTACGGAGGGCTGTCCGGGCGCTTCCAGGCGCTCCTTAACCAGATAGGTGCCCGTCGATGAAAGGCCCATTTGCTTTGTCGTGGCCGTATTCACGCCGATGCGTGTCACCTTCAGCTTCACGCTTTGGTAGTTCCAGTCGGAGCCGTCGATATAGAGCTTCCGGCTGGTATTGTCTGTATAATCGCTGTCCGTCGGAATGATAACCTCCCGGCCATCCGCGTCGATACCGGTCAGGGAGACCTGATAACGGGCGTCTTTCGTCGCCGCCAGATCCGGATCCCAGGTAAAGGTATAGAAGCCATTCTCATCCGGGGTCATGCGAGTACCCGTGTCCGCGTCCACCAGCTTCGGCTTCGGAAGCCAGGTGAAAAGTACGTCGGTCCGCCATCTATATTTTCCAAAATCCTGATTGTCCAGCACGCTGCTGTCTGTGTAACGCCAGGTTTCTACCCGTTCGTTTCCTTCTCCCTTCACATCGGTCAACTCACGGACATTCATGGCTCTGTCATTGTTCGTGGCGTCCGCGCTGTTCTGATAATTGCCGTAGGCGTAGACCGGTCCCAGACCGGATTCCACGTACCAGATACGCACCCTGATGTCTGTCGCCTCTCCGATATACTCCGGAAGGTTCGAGAAGGTGGCGGATGCTTTGCCCTGGGATACCGTCAGGATATCCGCCTTCGCCAGTACGGCAGCTTCTACCTTTGTTCCGTCCGGTTCTGTCCAGGTTCCTGTCAGTTCCGCGCGGTAAACCGGCGGGGTCACAATCGCGTTTCTGCTGCTTGCGTCCAGTTCCACCTGGATACTCAGATTATCCAGAGTGTCCCCGGTCACGGTTACATTTTTCGCCAGCAGCTGATCGCCGGCCGCAGTGGAATTAATCAGGTAGTTCGGCATATAGCAGGGCAGATTGACTGCGGTCGATACTTCCTTGGAATCCTCTGCCTTTGTACTGCTTCCGGCCTTCATAGAGGCCTTCGCAACCATCTGATAGATCAGTCGGCTGGTGTCTGTCACGGTCACGTCCATGGTCTTTGTGGGATGCTCCGCATCCAGTGTGATGGTTCCCACACTCTGTACGGTAATCTCCACCTGCCATCCCGTATAATCCTTGTAAGCTTCCTGATTGTTCAGGCTGTATTCATAGGTATGCTTGTATTCATTCTCTTTGGATGATACGACCTGAATCCGTACATCGGGATCCGGAAGCACCGGATTCAATACGGTGGCGCCGGCTGTTATCTCATCAGAATCCGCCACATCGTCAAACATGCTGACTGCCCGTACCTTTACTGTAAGCTCTCCGGCCAGATTCGACGGAACGGTAAAGCTTCCTGTTTCCGCATACAGCTTCCGCTCCACGCTATTTTCATTGCTGTCTGTCACTGTAACCAGATACAGGAAGGGATCGCATTTCTCTGTGGTTGACCAGGTTCCGTCCGGATACGGTAAGGCATGCGGGGTAACTGTCACCTTGATCCTTCCATTTTCTATCTCTGCTGTGACACCCTTCGGCGCCTGAAGCTTCTGACTATGATCCGTCTCGTCCGTGAGGATTCCCTCCAGACGGCGGTAGCTTTCCCGGGAATTCAGGAATACCAGGTCGTCCGTCCGGCTGGCGGAGCTGTTCAGCAGCTTGTTATTATCGTATGCCTCTTTATCAATATAGAACAGTACCTGGCCATAGACTTCGCCGTTCCGGCTGTTCACAATCTGATTTTTTCCATTGATGTATACGGAATCTCCATTAATTTCCTTTCCCCTGTAGATATCTGCCAGGAAATACTTCTGCTCCGTCACATCATACATGAAAAATGCATTGGTGGCGTACTGATTGTTGACGCCGGGTTCTGAGAAGCCGTTATTTGCCTTGCCGGAGCCGTTCTGACCGGCTGTATTTCCATTTCGGATTTTCAGATTTGTATAGCCCCAGGTCTCAATTCCTTCAAAATAAAAGTTATTTTTCCGGTTTTCCGCATCCATACCGGCTACTGCGCCGGATCCGGTATAGCGGGCAGCTGCGGAATAGATCGGGAAGCGTGTGGTCTGCGTTTGATTCGTCGTATAATTCTTGTTGTAATAATCCTTGCCAAGGCTCAGGGAATAGCAGTCCTTCACCACGGTTTTCTCTTTCCATGCGTCCGTACCGTAGCGATCGCCGAAGATACCTGCGATAAACCCATCGCCGTTCAGCACATTCGCGAAGTTCCGGCACCGCTCGATCCGAAGCTCTGTCTTGGACGTGGACAGCTTGATTCTTGCGCCTGATGCATTGGAATCGCTCCGTTCAGATGACGTCAAATCGCAGGACAGAAAGCCTACGATTCCGGAAGCCATGGAGGAAGAATAGATCTTCACGCCCGGCGCATTATAGCAGTCCAGAACCTGAATCGCATAGCTTTGAGGCGTTTTTCCATCCTCTGTCCGGTAATTGGTAATATTTCCCAGAATTCCAGCACTGTCGTTTGCTCCGCTTCCGCCGGATCCGTTCATGCGGTAGACGCTTCCGTAGTTGCCGCAGCCAATAATGTTGTATTCATTGTTTTCGCTGGCATGGTAAAGCTGTGCCACGATACCGCCGGATGCTCCGAACCAGCTTACGGTATAGGTGGTCTGCAGAGAACTGTAGTTTCTGCAGTATTCGATGGTTCCGCCGGTGCCGGTCCACTGTCCCATGATACCGCCGGAATAGTGGGTATGATAGCAATATACCATACCGTAGTTGGCGCAATAGCGGATAGTCCAATCGCTATTCGTGGAGTTATTCTGATTTCCGATGATGCCGCCCGCGAAACGGTTCGTATCCTCCTTTTTGATCTGACGGCCTACAAAGGCTCCGTTTACCAGATACTCCTGATCCTTTTCGGACTCGTTCATACCGATGATACCGCCGGTACCGACGCCGATGGCCTCGGATTTATTGTTCAGGAACCATTTTCCGGATACACAGCTGTTCAGGCTGCCTGTGGTACTGTTGTAAGCGGTGATACCGCCCAGGTTACCGTTGCTGAGCATCCGAATCTGCAGACGGCCGGATGTGACTCCGCCGCCATTGCGGTAGCTTAAGTTTTCAATGTCTGTATTGTTTTTCCAGTTTACATAATCTGTTATCGGGGTAAGTCCGTTTCCCACCACATTCTTATTGATCTGATCCAGCACCTCCGCGTTCTTCTTATCGCCGGTATTTGCCAGCACTGCCTCTGTCTGATTGCTTCCGGATCCGGTGATGCTGCCCTTATTGAAGCCTGCGATACCGCCCAGCATACCATAACCGGCAGTCAGGCTGCTCTTCTCGTTGTTAGTCAGGACGCAGTTCTCGATGGAGCCATTCGTCTCATTCTTACCGGTGACGCCGCCTGCATGGCTGGCCAGGGCTTCCTTCTGCTCCGTGGTGCTGGTGCTGGTGGCCGTGTAAACGCCCTGAATATCCATGACGATCTGCTCTACCGTACACTCACACAGAGCCGCGTAGTTGATGCCGGCGATACCGCCGCAGCAGTTGCCTGCCGCGCTCCGGCCCTCTGTGATGGTACCGGAATAGCTGCTGGCTGTAACCTGCGCCTGTACCGTCGCGTCCCCGTCGGTCTTCAGACCGTTCTGGCCTGTGATGCCGCCCAGATAACGATAGTTGGTAAAGCCTTTGAAGTTCAGGCCGTTGGCTGTAATATGATTGACGTTATTCTCATTAACGCCCACTGCGCCGCCGACGGTCAGACTGCCGCTGCCGGAAAGCTCCGGCATATAAGTAAGCTCCGTATCTTCTATGGTACCCTTGTTTCTTCCCGCGATACCGCCGAAGATGGAAGCTGTTCCCGCAAGCTTTACGTTGGCCACCGGCATGCTGCCCTTGATGGTGCCCTCGTTCAGAGCGCAGACTGCGCCCATCTCGTCTTTGCCGCGGCCGATGAGTGTCACCGTACCGCCGTTTGTATCATTTACACGGCTGTCCGCAACGGTACCCTTATTTTCCGCCACGATACCGCCCACATAGCCGGCGCTGGAGGTGACGTCGCCATAGTTTACACAGCCGGTAATCGCACTTTCATTTACTGCGGTAATACCGCCCGCCGGGCCCTCGTCCGCGCGGACATCGTCAGAGCGGTTCACAGCCTGGGTAATATTGCCGCGGCTGGTTCCCACTACGCCGCCCGCATTGCCTTTAGAAGCACGCACCAGCTTCACCTGACTGACCAGATAGGTACTCTTATTGCCAAGGGATCCCTCATTGATTCCGATGATGCCGCCCACGCTGCTCTGTCCCATAACCGTAAGGCCGCTGCCTGCGGCTACCACCTGGCTGTTCTGTTCGCCGCTGATACTGAGCTGACCGCCTGCCTCATTGACGCCCACGACGCCGCCGACGCCTTCGCCGCGACTGCCCTGTACGGTTCTTGCCGCCCTATCCGAGGACGCGTCCGCCAGCTCAATGAGACCGCTGTTGCGTCCGGCCATGCCGCCCGCGCAATTGCCTGCCGCCGTCACATTGGCCGCGCTTGCGCAGTTTTTGACCAGACCGCCTGTCAGGTTCCAGGACACAATGCCGCCCACACAGTCCTTTCCGGTGATGGTTCTGCCCTGCTCCGACCGGCAGTCTTCAATGGTTCCCGCTGTGTATGTTTTATTCTCTGTATAATTCTTGGTCTCCTGAGAGGTCCGGATATTGATGGAAGCGATACCGCCCAGGTAATTCAGGCCCGCGTTGCCAAAGTTGCCGCTTAAGGCACAGTTATAGATATAGCCGCCGTTCAGGCCCACGATACCGCCGACGCCCACGCAGCCGGACATATTGCCGGTGTTGCTGCAATGATCGATGATCTGGTTTTCCAGATTGACGCCCACGATGCCGCCCACAAAATGAAGCTTCACAGACGCTGCACCGTCAGGAGCTGCGCTGTTTACCTCCCTGCTTTTTGCATATTTTTCCAGTACTACGCCGTCATCCGCGCCCACCCGGCTATAGAAAGACAGATTGCCCGCGTTCCGGCAGTTCCGGATGATAAGCTGACTGCCACGCTCGCAGTAGCCCAGGACGCCGCCTGCGTAATAGCCCGCCTGGATGGGAATGTTGTTGCTGTCTACGGTAAATGCAGCATCGGTATTGCCGGCTGCCGTCAGGACCAGTCTGCCCTGATCCGTGGAAGCCTGGACTGCCGTCGGCACATGACTGTCATCCAGACCCGGAAGCAGCCGCTGCTTGCCATTACTCTGAGCCGCGGCCAGCGCTTCCAGAATCGGTTTGTCGCTGTCCACATCTATCTGGTCGGCCCTATAGGTCCGCTGGTAGCCGATGACGCCGCCCACAAAGGCCTGGCCGCGGATCACGCCCAGGGAATTCTGCGCACGCAGACCGCCCGCCGTCACTTCCTTCCCGTTCAGCTCCACCACGTTCGCGCCGATGACGCCGCCCACATAATAGCGGCCCTCCACGCTCCGGGGTTTAATGACTAGCTCCGAGGTCAGGACAGACTTGGACGCGTTGAGACCAAAGCAGCCTCCTACCCCGTCGCCGTCACCGTGAATCCGGCCGCCGATCAGATCGTATTTCGCGTCCAGGGTTCCCTGTACGTCGTTAAAGCCTGCGATACCGCCCACATAGCTTCCGCCCGCCACGATACCGGAGACAGATTTTACCATAACCTTCTGGCTTGCGCTGTCAAATGTGATCGCTCCGTTATTGTAGCCTGCGATGCCGCCCACGTAATCGCCGGTGGCCTTCCATTTATCCACAATCATATTGTAGATGGAGCTGTCATAGTCGGACAGGTAGCTTACGCAGTCCTTGATCTTCGCCCCATATTCATTATAGCCGACGATGCCGCCCGCATATTTTTTCGTGGCTGCGGCTACGCCGTTATTGACACAGTTTTCAAGAGTCACGCCATCGGTATTGATACCGGTGATGCCGCCCGCATAATTTTTACCGATGACATAGCTGCGATTAGTTGTAACTAACACCTCTCCGGTATTCCGGATGGAGCTTCCTACTTCATTTCCAAGGCCTCCGGCGATGCCGCCCACATAATTCTCACCCAGGACATAACCGTTCTTCTGAGTCTCACAGTTACTTAAGATGGTGTAATTGCCATAGCCGACGATGCCGCCTACATAATCGCCCTTCAGCACCTTGTCCTGCTGCGCGCTGTCGTAGCTGTAGCCTCTGGCCCTTCCGGACGCAGTCTCGCAGTCGTAAAGGACCGCGTTATAGCTGTAACCGGTGATGCCGCCGAAATACTGACCTGCGAAGGTTTTATCGTTTGCAGAGACGGAGCTTAGAATCAGACCGTCATTGCTGCTGCCGGCCACGCTGGCCACTGCCGTATGATCCGCTTCGGAAAGTCCTTTCCCATTCTCTATGCTTCCCTTCAGTTTGCCCACGATACCGCCGGTAAACAGATTGCCGGTTACATCCGCATGATTTTCACAGATGTTCAGCTTCGTGATGCCTTCTCCCTCATTGGCCAGATACGCGTAGCCGACGATACCGCCGACACCGTACCGCACCGACGACGCGTCTCCATTTTTATCCTTTTTCTCTGCCGGAAGCTGTACATCCATGGTTCCGTCCATGGAAAGCTTTTCTATAGTCCGAGACCGTACCGCCTGATACTCATCCGGCGCGGCATCCGTCACCTTTGCCAGCACACCTGCGATACCGCCCACAGCTGCTTTCGCGCCATAGGTTCCGTCCAGTCTCACATACACCGTATCGCTGTCTTCACCCTCTGCTTTAGCGGACGTACCTGCTGTCTTATCTGCCTCTACGGTAATATTCTGCAGTGTGCCCTCGCTGCGTCCGGCCAGAATGCCCACACCCTTCAGCTTCGTAAAAGGATGCTCCTGATTGGATGTCAGCCTCAGACGCGGATCTGCCAGTGTCACATCGGAAATCGTTCCGTTGTTCTCGGCAAACAGTCCCAGGTAGCTGGTATCATGCCCTGTTCCATAAATTGTATCCGCCGTTTTGTTATCCAATATGGAAGAAGCTCCCAGCTGCAGATTGGAAAGCAGGGTTTTATCCCCTTCTCCCTTCAGCAGTGCATCCTTTGAAAGCTGCGGGATCGTCGGAAAGTCCGTCACTTCACTGCCATTATCCGACCAGCAGGGCTTTAAGATCGAATCCCCGTCCGGCTGCAGACTGTACAGGCCGGTTCCCACCGCAGCCCAGTCCATGTTTTTGGCTGTCAGGGTATAGGTTACCTGTCCACTCTGATTCCGGTAACGGATATTGGACAGATGGCGCCAGGTGCAGATTTCCACGGATGTCCCCTTGGTTTCGTCACCGTACAGGGTCTGCGCTGTATTGGATGCCACGACCTCGCTGTCCCGGTATTCCTGGGTCAGCTTCACCTTCGGATCACTTCCCGCGTAGGCTGTTGCCTTGACCGTGGCATAAATATTTTGATTTTGTCCAAGCTCTGACGCCACCTTCGCCAGACGTAAGATACTGGTGCTCTCGGTCTCTTCGATACCGCTTCCGCTTTTCGCATCCAGCGTGCCAAGCATCTCTGCGGACATCATGGCGTCCAGTACCAGAGAATAGCCGTTAGGGCTCTGGCTTACCGGGAAGTCCCAGATACCTTTCTCTTTGCCGTCCTTATCCAGCAGGGTGAAGGCGAAC
>ERZ827088.1235-NODE-1235-length-32847-cov-3.642108_pt1 | contig 32847 bp, 19 predicted proteins | sample MGYA00519922_ERZ827088 | MGnify/ENA primary metagenome ERZ827088 (study PRJEB31778, sample SAMEA3449254) | human gut metagenome | biome: human gut; feature: human-associated habitat; material: faeces | place: United Kingdom | collected 2010/2012 ...
TTCCAAGGTCGTCTCTATCCTTTCACGCTCAGGATAAGAAGTCACGTTAAAGGAAGTCCCTAATACCCGAATTCGGACATCACCCGCCTGCACGAAAAAAGGACGACACTCATCTTTAGCCACCTCAAAATAAGCCTCCCCTTTCAATCCCACCTCTCGCTGATCTCCGGAAAAAGCAACAGGATAATAAATTTCCGAACCGGCATTCAAAAATACCTTCGTACCATCTGTCAGCACGATACTATATTCTGAGCCTCTAGGAATCATAAGAGTATCATATTTTACTTCTAGCGGAACAACAGAATCATACGAATACCTTAACGTGTAATCAGCATTGGCAATCCGGATGCTATCTTCACGAATCATCACCCCTTGATATTTATCAAGTTCGATTACTTCCCCTGTATTCAGTTTTAAATAAGCCTTAGAAACATCCATCTTTTGAAGTTCCCCGGGAACATCAAGATCCTCAGCCTCCATTCCCGATCTCCAGAACATCAGCGCAACCCCCAACAAGACAGCAACAACAGCCACCCCGGAATAATACCACCCGATCCTCCGGTTTCTCTGCCGACGCCATACCTCCTTTTCCATTCGTTCGAAAACAAACTCTTTCCGACCAACCGCCTTTTCCCTCATCAAACGGGAACTCCAAAACATCCCTTGAAGAAGTTCCACATCCTTTTCTCCCGCATGTTCCTGCAACCATCTTTCAACAACCTGTTGCTCTTCTTCCGACACGCTCTCTCCCGCCAAATAAGCAGCTACTATTTCATGAATTTTATCACTCATTATTATTCCTTTTTCCCTAAAGGAACTTAACTATTCATTTCGGGTGACAGCAGGAAACAATTTTTTTGAAAAATAATACTAGAATTAATGCATCATCCGCACCGAGTGCTCGTCGTAGAAATTGAAAGGCCCTTCCCATCTGTGTTTTAACGGTATTAATACTGATACCTAAACAATCTGCGACCTCTTGATATTTCATCCCTTCCATACAAACCATATGCAATATCCGCTTACGTTCTTCCGGTAACCTTTCTATTGCCAGGTACAACTTTTCAATTAATTCCAAATTCTCACTTGAAACCTCACAATACAATTCATCGCGAATCTGCTCATGCTTACCTTCCCGCCGACGGGTATTTCGCAAATAATTCAAACATCCATGCTTTACTGCCGAGAAAAGATAACGTTCCAGACTTCCTTGTAACAAAGAAAAACGACGATTTACCCAAAAATCTACGAAACACTCTTGAACAATATCTGCAGCTTCTTCCGCCTCACCAATAAACTGTGTAGCAAATAAAACCAAAGAATCATAAAACGAATCATATAATAGACGAAAACCTTTCCGCTCATCATCTTTAAATTGTAACAATATCCTCTCCGAGTTTTTCATTCTATATTTGATCTTCATTTTACGGGCTAAAAATAATAAAAAACTCTTACATATCTCGTATCAATTCTCCGGATGATACCCCACTCCTTGATCAAAAGAAATCTCTTCTACTTACGTCTAATGATTACAAATCAATTCGAACAGCAAGTAGAAGAGAAACATTCAGTCACCTGATTTTACTTATCATTCGATACGTATCTCATCAAAAACATAAGAAAAAGGTGCATATTTTTCCAACACGAACAAAATATAACGAATATCTACAACAATATTGCGACAGATATTCTCATCGTAACAGAAATCCGAGGCTACCCCCTGCCATAACCGATCAAAATTAATACCCACCAACTCTCCTTTAGCATTCACGACAGCACTACCTGAATTCCCGCTAGTCGTATGCGCATCTGTTAAGAAACAAACCCTCAATCTACCCTCTTTATCAGCATAACGGCCATAATCCTGCTTCTGGTATAACTCCCGCATTTTTTTAGGGAGAAAATACTCTGGATCATCTGGATTATTTAAATACTTATCGTACATACCATCCATCGTCGTGTAATAACGGTACGACAATCCATCTTCTGGCTCACATCCTCTTACAGTCCCGTATGACACTCGTAATGAACCATTCGCATCCGGATATAACACCTGATCTCGTTTCATCTCCAACATACCTTCTTGAAAAATCTTATATAAAGGTAACATTTTCACCTGCCATGCACCCCGTTGACGCGAAATACGTTCTACAAAAACACGGTAATAATTTATGGATAACTGATATAAAGGATCTTCTGTAATCACTTTTATCCCATCCGCTTTATCTGACTCCAAAAAATCCAACAACCCTTGCTGCTTCGTGAAAATAGAATTAGCAAACAAATCTTGTGACAACTTTTCAATATCCCCACCATACTGCTTAATAATTTTTTCCATAACTTCCGTATGGAATTTCATCGGCATTCCCTCGTAATACCGTACTAACATATTACGGAACGTCTTACGGTCAATCTCGTACGACCAATTACCGAAAAACTGTTTTGTTAACCCAATAAGCCGTTTGGATTCATTCCTCTGACTAGCTTCTTTGACTGGTTTCCGGCCGTTATACATGGCAACTAATTTCTCAAATTTCCCAATAAAAGGCACAATTTCCGCCCCATTCAAGCCGGCCTCCGAGAAATAATCATTAGCCAAATTATACTCGGAAAGCTCCTTGTAGACCTCCCTCATATCTTCCAATACAGTACCATATTTCGCTTTACGCTCCGGGGATGCTTCCACCCACTGTTGAAACGCCTCCTCTTCCCGTTTTTTCTCTTCAACCAAGTTCATTCTGCGTACACCTTGAATTTCCCCTTTCCATTTCAAATAAGAATTTGAAATAGAAGAAATTCGGGTAGAATAACGTAATCTTAACCCAGGATCTGCCTCCATCTCTTGTTTCAGGATAGCCAACTTTTCTCCGCGTATCCGAACTTTTGCAGCATTTTGTTTTTCAACAATCGCCTCTAAACCGAAAGATGGAACATACTGTTTCGTGGAAGCCGGGTAACCGAGTACCATGGCAAAATCATTCTCTTTCACCCCTTTCAACGAAATTTTCAAATAATTCGTCGTCTTATACGGCACATTTTTCTGGTTATAGGCCTTAGGCTCATTTTTTTCATTCACGTATACCCGCAAAAATGCAAAATCCCCCGTGTGGCGAGGCCAGCTCCAATTATCGCTTAAACCTCCGAATTTACTGATAGACATGGGAGGTGCGGCCACCATACGCACATCTTTGAACAAGCGATACACCGACATAATGTACTGATTATTGGCAAATAAACTCTGTACCCGCATCTCCAAGTTTTTCCCTTTCGTAACCTCTTCCGCCAACTTTTTCCCATTCTCATCAATTTTACGGGAGTACTCCGCCCCACTCAACCCCTCTGTACCTTCCATAATCCGGTCCGTAACATCCTCCATACGAATTAACTGCTTCACCATCAACCCCCGGCATAAACTCTCTTCTTCTTTTTTAGAGGCCCAATACCCATATTTCAAAAAATCATTCTCCGGGGTTGAAAAACGTTCGATATAACTCATAATACAATGAAAATTCGTGATCAACAACCCTTGATCCGAAACGAAACTAGCGGAGCAAAAACTCCTCAGGTTATCAGGTCCTTCTGTCACGAGACCGATAATTGCATCTTTCAAACAAGCTTGATTCACACTATATATCTCTTCTGCAGAAAGCTTCAGTCCTTTCTTACGCATCTCGGCGAATTTCTGTTCTTTTAATAATATCGGCAACCACATCCCCTCGTCTGCTTTCACACGTCCCACCGTAACCATCAATACAATTAATCCCAATAATATTGTTCTACACATAATCTCATTTTTTTAATAAATCCACAACAAATCCGATATGTTCGGAATACTTTATTTGACGCTCTAATTTTTTACCCAATCGAACCATCTCGCCATACACAGCCGCACTTTTCAAATTATCATTTGCCTTACCCGGATCTCCCTTTTCATTACCAACCTTTTTCAAGGCCTGCACATAAGCAATCTGTCTATTTTTCTCGTACTCACTTAACGATCCCTTTCCCGTGAATAAACATGTTGAAATATCCTGCAAATACTCCTCTATCGGATAAACCGAACCAATTAACCGATTTAAAAGATTCGGAGATACCAATGTTGCAATCATCTCTCCCTGCCGATTCATTAACATCTCGGTCTTATTTCCAATCGAACCGAACAATTCTCGATCACACAACCATTGATCCGTCTCCCGCAATTCATTTACAATAAATTGTACCGTTTTCTTCTGCCGTTCTTTATCCACCTCCACATAACGGGCTTCATGTTGTCCCACTGTCCCCGGTAAATAATAAACACCCCCGATATAAGAAGCACAATTATTCATGTATTTGAAGAACTGTTTGACACCCGCATCATACATTTCCGTCATCCGAAGGTAAGAATCTCCTTCGTCCGAACACCATTCCATTAGATGTCGCATAATATACCGCAAATTCGATATGCCATAAGTAGATGATTTCAACAGATCATCTCCCAACATATCCGACTGCCCGGCAGGATCCGGGACAATCGGTCCCATTGCCATATTAGCATATAAATACAATGGATTACTTCCTTTCTCTCGAAACATCTGTTCCAACACGACAAGCTCCTCCTCTGGTGTTTCAGCATCAAATATAGGAGTATAAGCCCATTGCACTGAAAAATAATCAAAAGGTCCCAAAAGTGGGGGAGTCATTTTTACCCCCCATTCCAAATCACCGGGTTGCGCCACGTAATTATTCCGTGCATAATCCATAATGGAAGCCGTCGTACCATATTTTTGCGTGAACGAGGGAGAACGTAAAGAATCCACGGGATAGGCAAACGAAGCTCTCATATTATGCTTCATCCCCAATGCATGCCCGGTTTCATGAGCCACGGCATACCGGATTAATTCCCCCATCACCTCTTCACTCAATTCCTTGTTTCTCACACTCGGGTCCGCAGCGGCAGTTTGTATAAAACGCCACTCTTGTAACAAACGCACCACGTTATGATACCACAAAATATCAGCTTGGATAATCTCTCCCGAACGGGGATCCGTCCAAATACGACCGGCAGCATTTGCCTCTTCCGTAGGGATATATCGAAAACAACTTACCGTTAAATCCTCGCTATTAAAATCTTTTCCCGGGAAATCCCGTACCTGTATAACATTTTTAAAACCAATCGCCTCAAACGCTTTGTTCCAATCCAGCATTCCCAAACGGGCATACTTTTTTATCAATGCCGGAGTAGCCGGATCAAAATAGAATACAATAGGGCGGGCAGGCTCTACCAACTCTCCGGCTTGATAGCGTGCAACCTCGTCCGGGCGGGGTTCAATCCTCCAACGGGAAACATACTTCGGACGATATACTCGTTTTGCCGTATTATATACTGTCTTCACTGTTGAAAAATACCCCATCCGCTCATCTTCATAACGAGGACGCATGGGTTCCTTCGAAAGCACCAACAACGTGTAATTAATTGTCACAATCAAAGGTGTCTTACCGCCTACATAAGCATAACGAGTAGTCACATTAACCCGATTCTCATGATTTGAAAAACAAAGAATCCCGGAAGCCTTCGGCTCCAATCGTCCCTGCTTCATTCCCCCGGGCAAAGGAGAAATTTCACCAATTTCATCACTAAAATAACGAGTTACATCTATCACGTTTACTCCCCGCTCCTCATCCCGTCTCACGAGATCGAAGACCTGCATCACCGGAATCACATGATTACGCGCAATCAATTTTGCAGCGACATCCGACTCTTCCCACACGGCACTAGAAACCAACCGTTCCATGTTCAAATACTTCCCGTTTAACTCGAATCGCACTACTATCGGATCCCCCATCGTCTGCCCTGCTGATATATTCTTCTGTACACTTAAACTTACAACCCGAGATCCAAAAAGTAAATCTCGCCCCAACAAAGAATCCGCCACTTCCAGCAAATAAGCATTCCCCTGTTTCACGATCTTCAACGGTCCTGCGGCTCGAACAAATGGACAGCTTAACAACGAGGCACAAATAACCATTAGTTCACACAAAAACTTCATTCTATTCGTTTTTAATACATACAATGACACAAATTTCCTAAATGATACACCCAAATATCATTTAACACGCCCCCTTCCGTTCCTAAAGTGTTAAGATTCCGACAGATATTCCCCCGCTAAAGCGAGACCCGAATTTATCGGTAAAAACATTTCCAGCATACGCTTTTATATATCCGGTCAAGGCTGTTTTCTTCAATCGCATAGGGAAAGAATACTGAAAATCAACTTTCGCTTCCAACGTTTTGGCCTTGAAAAACCTCAAATCCGGATTCAAAACATTCTCCGTAAAAACATTCTCTTCTGACAAATTCATCTTGGTCTCTAATGGTAATGCTCCATTCAAAGCGGCTTCAATCCAAAACTTATGTGCATCCTTGTTCACAACCCGTCCGGCACCCTTCACCCCTATACGTAAAGTGGATACCTCACGTGTAGATTCGGGTAATAAATAACGGTTTTTCAAATACTCATATTTACCACTTACCCCCATCAACCAATTATAATCCTTACGAGAAACATCTCCTTTATAAAAAGTATAATCTGTCTGGACATTTAAAACATCATCCTTGTAAGTCACGAAATTATACAAAGTCACCCATTTATTCGAAACCATCCCATTACCGTGAGTGATATTCACTTGCTCTTGTACAAACTCTTCAGCTTGCCCTCCGGTATAACTTGCCTGCATATTCCAAGCATGAAGCACATTTATTCGTTCACTTTTGTAACCCGAATAAAAAGTCACTTTCTGAGCATTATAATCTCCCGGTTCTTTCCTTTCATCATCCACGACCTCTTCCACCAAACGTTCATACCCCAAAGATACCAACCAAGAACCATATTCTCCTGTCAACTTATACTGCAAATCCCCACCAAAAATATCGGCCACAGTACGACGGGCCACTTTACCTAATTCCGTTGTCATCCAATAATTTTCCAACCCCTCTAACAAATAATATTCAAACTGTTTTTCCCTCTGTACGGTAATTATGTTATCCAAGCGTTGCTTCCGGAAACGATAATAAAAATCCAAACCCAAAGCATGTTTCTCCGAAATTTTATAAGTAAGAGACGGGATAATTGCATAATCAGCCAACAACACCCGAGAACGAGGATCTCGCAATCGAGACAAATCACCAACCGAATAATCCACTTCCGCACCAAAAGTAAAACGCCCAATACTTCCCGTTGCAAACTTTACCTTTAAATCAAACAACTGCCGATCATAACTTCCTTTCACACTCCCACCATATTGATAAGGACTTGTATACTCTTTCAAGATCACATCCGACCACGCCCGTTCGCTCTCTCGGTCCATCGTAAACTTGAAACTTCCCCAAACGTATAAATTCCGGGCAATTTTAGAATAACGTTCTGCCAAGAAACTCAACCCGTTTACTCGACTACCTTCTTGAGCTCGATGATAATCACCGGAAGAATGAAACACCCCGAACCATGCATCTCCATGATCTGCTACCGGATCAAAACCTAATCCGGAAGCATTGCGAGTCGGCAACCATAATTGTTTCACTAATTCCAGTCGCTGCATTTCAGGAGTGACCACGCTCACCGTGTCTGTCGAAGTCTGACTTCTTCCTATTACACTCACGAAGAGCATAAAACACAAGTATATATATTTATTATACATCACGTTCTTTTTTATAAATTATTCTTGAGGTTGTAATTCTGGTTTCGTGTAAATCAAGGGTCTAATATCAGATGTACACACGAAATCTTCCAACGAATTATTGGTATCCTGCAAAACGACCCGTCCATCTTCTTCCACCCTTGCAACTTTCCGCTCTATACTTTCCCCTGTTCGTCCCGAAGCCGTTGACAATGTCTGATACGACGCATCAATTCTTGCAGGCATTCTCTTTTTAGATAGATCAATCTCCTGTGCATTATACTTCAAACACTCCACTCCATCAAGAACCATACTTGTTGCAATTTGCACATACCACGCATGACTTGGCTTAGCATCTGGTTTTTGCTTTTTCGTCAAATCATTTACATCCCCGTCATAGCGGAACAGCACAAGCTGATTCCCACCACCAACTACCATATTTAACCAATCTAAAGTGGCAAGCGATTTATAGACATGTGGCAATTGTTCCACCTGACTATTCTGGGGTTTATTAACAGCCTTTACTTCATAATCCGCTATTGTCAAATCCAATGACAAAGGAGCATCTATCGTGTGATCAATAGCTTGCCGGGCAATTAATATACTCTTTCCCGGCTCTAAATCACGTGTCGGCAACTTGAATATATCTTTGGCATAAATATACTGTTCTTTCTCCTCCACAAACCAAGGAGTACTCTCCGTTTCCAACAAAGCAATATGTATATTTTCTGTCGAAACCGTCTGATCCGAATTATTATACAGTTCTATAATACTGATCCACATCATAATTTTTATTATTGGCATTCTTTGTACCGGAATAATAAATCTTACTAAAGATCAGACTCTGTCGTACTCCCATCTGCAAAGTCAACTCCCCGTTATAATTCTCGTAAATTCTCAAATTAGGCAATGTCCCATTCAGTAACACATCGTTTGCCTCAATAGGAGGATTTACCATATTCCCATACTCCTCCCGAGGTAACACATAAGAAACGGCCAAGCTGTATACGTCCGGCAAAAGATCCTGAAAAACAGCGACGCCCTCCTCGTCCGTCACCGCTTTATAAGAATTTTTACTTCCCCGGATAGTCACCTCTTTATTAGCAAAACGGGTATCGATAAAATCTTCTTCCTGCAAACTAATCTTAATCTCCACCTTCCGCACAGGTTCAATATCATCGGTTGACGGCATACATGCAGAAAACATCCCGCCAAACATACAAAAACCTAGCAAATATCGAAATATATCTATCGTTCTCATATCATTAACATTACAATTTAATAGAAAGCTCCACACCAAAAGCAAACGTATTTTTATTCCGTTCACTCAAAGTCTTCGTCTGATTACTATGCTGCCAAGGCTCATAATACGGCAAATTATTCACGTAGAATGAGAAACCTGCAAAATCAGATATATTCTTCGTCAATCGGAAATTCATCAACCACAAAACCGGTTGCTTTATCGCATCACTTACTTGCGGATCTATAATCTGATCCTGTAACTTATACCCCTGTATCTTATAATCCGGATCATCCAACATCGCCTGCGTGATTTCATGATACACCAACTTGTTATCCAGATACCCCATGGGAATTCGTTTCGAATTTGTTGATTTCGAATAATTATACCAAATTACCTGAAACGTGGCTGACCCCACTATTTTCAACTTAGGTATATGGCAAACGGCCTGCAATTGTGTGCTAAATTGCTTATCGATATCTTTTTGCAATTTAGAAGAATAAGCAATTCTAAACGGAGAAGTATCCACATCCCCCGAATACCCAACCGGACGAGTATACAAAGGGGCTGAAGAATACAATTCCGAGCGAGTATATCCTCCTCTCAAATAAAGATCAGTCCGAATCGGATTGATTTTACCTAGATTAATTTCCAACTCAACTCCTTCATTCACACTTCCGCTCGTGTTTCCCATTTCCCCTGTAGTCGTCATCACCGTATCTCGTCGGAAAGGTTTGGAATAATCCACGGTTGGTTTTCCTCCTTCCGGATTCGGAACGACACCCCCGTTAGAAATATCATAATAATCAAAAGCATATGTCATATATTGCGATAAACTCCCGAATCCCAAATCATTCTTATCCCGAAAAGCCGATATGGAAATCATCCGGTCTTTCGGCAATTTCACATCAAACCCGACTTCATAACGAGTTGTCGTTGAATTTTTCAACTTGGAATTATTCACATGTATAATTCTCGTATCATACAGCATATACTGCTCATCGGGATTACCCGTTCCGTAATTCACAATCATCCGGTCCACGTACTTCAAATCCGGGTACAAATGAGTCAATCCCGGTGTTTTAGCATTTTTTCCAAAAGCTGCTTTCACATCAAGCCATTTCACCGGAGAAAAAGATAAATTCACTCGCGGAGACAATGACCATACGCTCTCGCTCTTTCCTGGTTGTAACACAGTATAACGCACTCCTGCCTGTATCGTCACGGGACACTCATCAATATTAAGCATTATATTATCCTCAAAATAAGCTGATAACTGATTCAATGCCGGAATTTCGTCAAATCCTCTCGGACGGGCACTAGTTGGCTTTAATGGTAATGCATCATCCGTGTTATAATCTCCTTTTCCGCTATTTTTACTATACCGATATTCCACCCCCATATTAAAACGCTGATTCAGCAATCCCGCCTTCACAAAAAAATCATTACTTACCTTGGCAAACACACTTAACGGCTTACCAATCGTACCCCCGGAAGTTGCATAAGAAGCCGGCAACAATATCGCTTCATGAATTCCTTCTTCTTTAGCCGTAAAAATCGGAGTCCGCCCCGTGGAACTGGACACGATCTTGGAAGTAAAATAATCAGAACGTCCCGTTGTAACTCCCACATTATATCTCAATGTTCTACTCAATGCACTATTAAAAGAAAAAGAACCTTCATGACTGAATTTCAACGTATAATCTTTACTCTCGGTATACGTCCCGTTATCTACTTCATCCGGATCTTGCTGAACATTATCAATTATACCGGAATACCCGAAACGGGTTGTCATACGCCATATCCCGAACGTATTCATATAAGCTGCAGAAGCATTGATCCTGTCAAACGAATTCGTTTTTTTACGAGGATCACCCGAGGATTTCAAATAATCAAAGCTCCCGTTTAGGAAACCTCCCTTATCCCCCAATCTCCAACCTTTACCCAAAGAAGCTTGTATGATCGAAGGATTCACTTTTACCCGAGCTTGATAAGGACTCTTTCCCACGCTAGTCTTCACGATCACGGCTCCCGCACTCAAATCCCCGTATTCCACGGAAGGAACACCTCGAATAACCTCCACCGACTCAATATTATCGGTTCCGATTTTCCGCAGGTCATAACCACCACCCACAACGTTAAATTCATTTGAATTCAGATTCACATCATTAGACATAGGTATTCCATCCACCATAATTGATACCCCAAAAGCATTATTTTTATCCGAATTCAACGTCCGTAAATAAAACTGCTCCGGACTTGTCATATCGCTATTTTGTTTCAACAACTGCCCGGGCAATAATTGCATCAGATCCGCCAAACTCGTAGCCTGTAAATGATCTATCGCCTGCCTACCGATTTTTGAACTTGTGGCCTGTCCTGCTTCATTCTTAGTAGCAACAACATTCACCTCATCCAAAGCCAGAGAAGTTTCAATCATCCGGATTTCCAAAGAATAATTAACCTCTACATTTATCCCTTTCTTATAATTTTCATACCCTAGAATCTGAAGTTCCAATTCCGTTTTCCCCAATGGAACTTGCTGCAGAACCGCAACTCCGTTTATATCCGTTACAGCATATATGCCTAATTCTTTCAAAATACACGCAACTCCCACAAGCGGAATTCCTGCCACACTATCTTTCACAAGTAATGTCACGTTTGTACGCCGCACACTCTGCCCCGGTAATTGCACGGGTTTATCCACAATCGCTACTTGAGTTCCAATTATTCGATAAGTATAGCGACTATTCTTAAACACTTGGTTCAACACGCTATCCACTCGAACATGCTTCACAGAAATACTCACTTCTTTCACATTCTTTTCTTGAGCATCATTAAAAAAAAACCTGTAATCCGTCTGTTTCATCATCTCCTCAAACAGCACGGAGAGTGTAACACCTTTCAAATCCAGCGTCACATACTGACGGCCAATCTGTTGAGCGGATCCGGCAGCTGACACGCAAAATAAAATTCCTACTAACGTAAATACCGACAAAAATCTTGGGTCTAAAATTTTTATCCAGTTCCTACAATACTTCTTGATTTTTTTCATAGATTTGTAACAACTAGTTGATAATAATAATTATTTAACTACTTTAATTAAAGAGTATCCATATGTTTGGTCGCATCCGGTACTCTTTTTTTTTAATTTTTCAATATAACACGGTTTCCATCAATTACATAATTAATATTTAGATTTGCACATATTGTCTGTAAAACAACCTCAAGACCACTTCGTTCAAACACCCCGCTAAATAACAACGCACTCGATTGTAAACACTGATTTTCAATTTCCACCCCAAACCAACGCTCTAATCTACGTATCACATCCACGAAGGGTTCATTCTTTATCATCAACACACCATCCTTCCAAGCAACCAAACGGGCAGCATCCACTTCCTTGGTAGAAATTTTACGTGATTCCAAATCCAATGCAACTTGTTCATTTGGCTTCGCTACCACAACATGATTTCCCGATCTTACCCGAACGCATCCCTCCACCAAAGCCATATAAATCTCACCATGATCGCCATATGTATTCACCTCGAAAGAAGTTCCCAAAACCTCCGTCTCCATATCCTTCATCACCACGAAAAAAGGCCTGCTTACATCCTTCGTCACTTCAAAATACACATTCCCTTTTACTGTTACCACTCTCTTACCTATGCCGAATCGTACAGGATAACGAATAGCGCTTTCCGAATTTAACCAAACCTTCGTTCCATCGGAAAGGATAATTGAAACACGCTCTCCCGCTGGAACCGTGATTTCATTCATAGCTTCTTCTTCAACATTCCGTTTCTCTGATATTTTCACATTCTCATACACCAATTCATTCCTCCCCTCTTGTTTAATATTTACATTACCCGTCTTTTCGAATATCACTTCCCGCTTCTCATTTCCCACAACCACCTTTTCACCATCAGCCAAAGTCAACATCACCCCACGTTCATTCGGAATCGTTATGTCTACATAGGCAATTGCCAGATCATCCATGCTTCCAATCGGTTTCAAAAAGAAATAAACACATGACAGGATCACAGCCACGATCGCCGCATATTGCAACACTTTTCGCAAAACAACCGCTCTTTTTCTTCTTTCCGGCAAAGCACGCATGAACTGCTTGTAGTCTTGCCATCCCTCTTTCACGACTTGATCATCGCACTGAACTCCAGTCGTAGTATGCCATATTTTCTTATATTGTTCAAAATACTTTCGGTTCTCTTCCGTACGAATCCATTCCGCAAACACTCGCAGATCCGCACGTGTTGCAGTATCATCCAAAATCCGGATCAGTAATTCATCTATATTTTTCGAGGTCTGATTCATAAATTTATCCTTTATACCTCTTAGACAAACAACTCCCGATTTACCCCTAAAAATCTAATCGAAAAAAAATAAAAATTTGAAGTAACCAACCTAAATCTTTACGTAACCGTTTGATCGCTATGGTCATCTGAGATTCTACCGTTTTCAAGGAAATACCTAATCGTTCTGCTATTTCCTTGTTTTTCAACCCTTCCATTTTACTCAGTATAAATATTTCCTGACACTTCTTCGGTAACGCCTCGACAGAAATCATTATAGCCTTTTCAATCTCCGAACGTTCCAACAACATCTCCGCTTCTGGAGTTTGTATTATTGTAGAAAAATACAATTCTTTCAACTGTTCCTCCTCGTACTTCCGAATTATATCTTTCCGAGTAATAGAATTTATACAATTATTATACACGGCCCGATACAAGTATGCTTGTGGAGAAATTGTAATCGTTAACATCGAACGATTTTCCCAAAGTCGATAATACGCCTGCTGAACAGCATCTTTTGAGGCCTCCACATCTTTTAGAATACGACTAGCATAATTCAGCAAGCTTTTATAATAAGTTTTATAGATATACTCGAAAGCAAGTATATTCCCCTCATTTAAAGCTGATACTAAAATTCCCGTATTCGTGTAATCCATATCAAGAACAATATCTCTAAAAGACAAATATAGTATATTAATCAAATATTCCAATACTTATTTAGACTTAATATAAAAAAGAATAACCTTTATGCCAAAATCACATTCTGCAATCAAGCTAAAAAAAGAAATCAATCAATTAGCAGAAGACAAATTACCTGGAGCTACAGAGATCAACTATAACGAAATCTTTCCGCTTTTCAACCTACAATCTATCCAACAATAGACGCCTAATTCTCTGGATAATATTCCACTTCCCGATCAAAATGCGGAACGACAAGGCCAACAACCACCTTATCACCGAATTGCTTTCTTTCAATCTGAATCGTCCGATCCACCTCCTCCCCGAAAGCCTCCTTGATCCTTTGGTGAAGAAACAGCTCATACTTGTCCAAATTGCAACACAAATAATCCAAATCCGCTTGAATCCCCACAGGCACCCCCTTATCACTCATCCCGATATACACGGTTCCTCCTTGATTGTTCAAGAAACGGCACATATCCTGCATGATAGAATCCAATTGGGCCTCCACGTCCACGTGTTTCGCCCCCACCGGATAGACCAACGAATTCTTAAACGTTCTCTTTTCTTTCATATTCCCGGACATGGAATCTTCTTCACCTTTTCCCTTCAACGACAACAAGTCCAACAACTCATCCTCTCTCCAACGGGATTCTTCAGGAAGATTTCCCTGCACATCCTTAGCCAATATAGCTCCAGCCACTTTAGCCACATAATCATTCTCCGAATGAGAAAAACGTTCCAAATCTCCCGCAAAAGAACGATCTCCATATGACGACAGCATTCGGATCACCGCCCACAAAGGTTCCAATGCAGGGTAAGCCCGAAAATCCTTCTCCAGTGCGCCCAAGTCCAGTGTTTCTAAACGTCCCTCTATAAATTCATACTTCACGATCAAATGATTGATCAAGCAATCATAGTACCCTTTCAAACGATAATCACCTAACACGTGAGCCAACAAGCGAATAAAATAAAGTAAATTCAGATTCTCCAAACAAACCTCTTGCGTCAGGTAAAGCTGCAACAGCCGGATCAACTCCTTCACATACTTACCCGAAACCCCGATAGAACGCTCGATCTTACCCGTGTTAAACTTCCCCTGTCCGTCTCCGTTTTTATATTTCTTGCACTCTTCTATATAACTGTAAACCAGATTAGCGACTGCCTCGTGCCGGTCAAATCGTTCCTTCGTGGCACTCAGAATCTTTCCTTTGATCCTCCCTACCGAGGGGACATCAGTAACTTCCAAAAGATAATACCCTCCTCTCTCCTCGTTCGACCCCTCTGTAAGAGGGGTCGAAACCAAGAAACCACTTTCCGACAGCCATGTCAAAAAACCGTTCTTCTCACTCAAAAGCAAGGCGTTACATTGATCGCCTTCCCGCAAATGCTCCACAGCCACCTGATTCAGTTCCTCCCAGATCGAGAACTGCAAGCGATCATCCTCCGACTCGACCACAGTCGCCGTCATAATATCCCCGGGATGAAGAATATCTTTCAAACTATCCAACCTTGCCCGTGTCACCTGACTGACATGTAAAACACCCTGTCCATCATACTGCGGGTCCACAATCGTAACGAAAGCCAGCGTGGGTTTAAAATTATGCACCAGTTTCACCCGTATATTCACAACAGCCCCCACGGGCGGCCGTCTCTTCTGAATCACGCTCTTTCTTAATTCATCCGAAAAGTCAGCGAGAATACTTCTCCACGCTTGGGTTGTCCCCACCAATCCTTCTTCAAAACTCAACTTTTTCTTACTGTACCCGAGTTTCAAAGCGACACCGTCAATCTCCATCAGCGTGTCAAACTTTAATGAAACCGGAGCGGCAAGCGTGATTGCTTTCGTTTCCACTAACAATTGCCCGTGTCCCTCGTACAGACGCCCCTGACAATTTCTAATCGCGTCAACCGTCTTTTCTGCAATAGATTCTATCAGAACATGAATAGAGAACTTTAACAACTCCTCCCACGTGAACACTGCATTCTTCTGGTTAAACAATAAAGAATTAAACGCATTCTTCCGAATCACTTCATCTTCCTTATCCCGTAACACATACAAGTACCTGAAAAACATGGAACGCAAGCTTGCTAGTTCTTCCTGCACGGAATCCCCCAACAAAATCCGGGCCCCTAGAATCCAAACAGCCTCCTGAATCTGATCTCGAGTATGTCCTTCAAAACACAACGCATCATCCTGTTCTCTCACAAGAGCTACCCGTTCATTAAAACGTTCCATCACCCTAGGATTAGGTTTATTCAACGTGTTATACACCAGTAAAACGAGTCCCCGTGCCGGCAATAAATGCAACCTCGGACTAAACCGAACGATAGTCAGTAATGTTATCCACACGAGCGATTTCTTGTACAAGTAACCCGATAGCATCAATTTCTCCAACTTCGAAGTAATATACACCCCTTCTTCCCCTGCATCAATCAACCGGATCGCCTCCCTGCTGGCAATAGCCTCATCCAGATAACGTTCCACCTGCATTCGGGCATCATTCAGCTTGACCCCTTCAAAACATTTCAAATAATCAGACCCTTCAAGCATCCATTCCAATATACGAATAAAAATATCATTCAGAAGATCATAATCTTCCAAGATCATTTCCTCTCCCCCTAACTCCGCACGCACAACACCCAAGAAAGAAAATATCCACTCCGGCCCTTGTTTTCCAACAACCGTGAAATCATAATCGCAAATATACTCATCAAGAATACTCGCCTCTTCTTTCGTGAGAGGAAGTTCCTCGAACAAGTGTTCAGGAGATACAAAATCCATTATTCTTATTTTTATTTAATGCAAAAAATATTTAAACATACACTTTTTGGTAAAGCGCCGCACCTCATGACAAAAAATCAATGTCTCCATTCCTTCTCCGATGAATCGCAACCATGCAAAAGTAACAACTTTTTTCTGAAAATCAGCACTTCAGGCTATTACAATTTTATTTCTCTCTCTTCCAACATTTATTCTTCCTCATAAAAAAACATTTTCAATCTCGCCCATTTTTGCTACATTCGCTCACATCAACATAAACACAAAAACATACAAAACCATGATCCGCTACTTCCAACAACAAGACGAAGACTCCGTCATCCGGATATGGCTAGAAGCATCTGCTATCGCCCACTCCTTCATTCCTCGTTCCTACTGGGAAAGCAAAGTTCCGGATATGCGTAACGAATATCTGCCACAAAGCCAAACCCTCGTCAATGAAGACGAACACACAAACGAGATCACGGGATTCATCTCCTTAATCGGCAACTACATCGCCGCCCTTTTCGTCTCTCCCGACCGACAAGGCCAAGGAATTGGACATTCTCTTATGACTCGTATCAAGTTACAACACCCCGAATTGGAATTAAATGTTTACGCGGAAAACACGCAAGCCTTGACATTCTACAAACGCCAAGGCTTTACGATCACAAGTGAACAAACCGACAAACAAACCGGCCGGCAAGAGTTCACGATGAAATATCAACTAGACGCTTAAAGCATCCCCGACAATTCCTGCTCCAACATCCCCGATCCCCTCAAATCATTTCTCAACCGTGCATTCCCATCCCGGTCAACAATGACATACGAGGGAATCCCGTCCACGCCGAAATAATCACATATATAATCCCATTGTTTACGATTCAAACGATAATGCTCTCCCTCGATTCCTGCCACCATCTCCAACCATTTGGATTCCGGGGAAGATTCGTTCGTGATATACACGAAAACAACATCCTTATCCTTGAACTTATTCTTCCTGGGTTCAAAAGAGGCAATCGCCCCCCGGCAAGGTCCGCACCACGTGGCCCACAGGTCTACCATCACCACTTTCCCCTTATAACGGGCCATAATAGCATCGAATAACTTTTTCTCGGATACCGACGGAATCTCCCGGATTCGTTTTTCCGCCTTCACCTTACTTTCCGCAACTTTCGCATCGATCTGCTGTTTCACCTGTTCAAAAGCCTTCGTGTAATAAGGGTCGATAGATGCCAGGTTCCGCCGTTGCTCTTTCGTCAAGGGTTTCATATTCTCCAGTTGATCATAAATACCCTGCAATTTAAAATAATCGATCAAGAACCCTTCCTGGCTTCCCAGTATCTTCTCCAACCGATCCAACGAAGGAATACGGTAACAAACGATATCAAAACAATATGGGAAATCACGAGCATATAACATATCCAGCCGATTCACATCCAACTCTTGCAACACGGCAAAATGCTTATCCGTGAACTCCGGAGCTTTGAAATCAATCTCCCGTTGATCCCATCCGATATGATTCGCCTCCCTGTAAGCCGTCTCCAAATTAGACTCCCCGGAACAAACCAGCCTCATTACAAAACCTTTTACCCCAAGCTCCCGGTATTTCCGCACTCCATCCGGTAGTGCCTTATCATTCGCCAAACGCTCCATCTCGGCCCGGTAAAGCTTCATCACGTACGCGATATACTCATCGGCATTCATCCCGTTTATATCCTTGTAGAAAGAATACATAGAAAATCCATCCTCGTACTCATCCTGCAACGCGTAATTCAAGGAGACAAACCGGCTCTCCCCAACCACGTAAGCCAAACGATGAGCCTTCATCCGGTCTTTCTGATAGCGGGAAGCCCTCCGGGTAGCCTCTCCCAAATCGACATACACCTCCACGTCATCTCCCGGATCAAGCACAATCATCGTACGGAAGAGCGTGTTACTCAAATAAAGCCATGTCGTGGAATATTGATCAAATTCGAAGGTACAGCTATGATCCTGATCGATCCTCTTCGACAACTCCTTCCCGGGGTTAAACATATCGCTCACGAAAAGCTCGACATCCCGCCCGTCCATCAAATCACGATAACCGCATAAATGCACCTTTACCCTCGTCTTTCCCATTTTCAACTCAGCCGGCGGTAACGTGGTCGCTTCTTTCCAGTCCCGGGCAGACACGTCCGACGGGATAGCCACGGCAGTCATTTCAACATCCGGATTCAAATTCAAACCCCAAATATGCCAGCCCCCCAGGTTCATCCGACTCTCGATCACATCGATCGAATTCACTCCTTTCGGTAGCGGCGGGAAAAACAATTTGAACGAGAGCAATCCGGTATCACGCATCTCAAATTTCTCATTCAACTTCAATCCTTCCGACTTCAAGGCAAAATACTTTTGCCCGTTCGCCAAGATATAGATCCCGGCATCCACCCGAGCCCAGCCACCGGGATATTGTTCGACATCGGCATAAATAACCGTGGCCGTATCGTTTAAAACGATACGGGAGATTTCGAGTGACGCAGAATTTTTAGCCTGAAAGGCCGGGTAATCAATCACCCGTTCCCTCGGTTGGCAAGCAACGAGAATGCCCACGAACAGGAACATCAAGACAATTCGACTTAATTTTATCATATTTGCTATTTTATCAGGTCCACACAAAGGCCTGTTGTTTCCTCGATATAAATATACAAATATTTTAACAAAATACTTACTTTTACGGCGTAAAAACAAATATATGCCACATAATATCACGATATATACAGACGGAGCCGCCAGCGGTAACCCCGGACCGGGAGGTTATGGGGTCGTACTCATGGCCGGTGCCCACCGCAAAGAATTGTCGGAAGGTTTCCGCCGCACCACGAACAACCGCATGGAACTACTCGCAGTTATCATAGGCCTCGCCGCCCTACGTTTCGAAGGAAGCAACGTAACCATCTACTCCGACTCGAAATACGTGGTCGATGCCGTCGAAAAAGGCTGGGTTTTCGGCTGGGAAAAGACCGGGTTCAAAAAGAAAAAGAATCCTGATCTCTGGCGACAATTCCTCGCCCTTTATCGCAAGCATCACGTGAAATTCATCTGGGTAAAAGGACATGCCAACATCCCGGAAAACGAACGTTGCGACCAGCTCGCCGTAGCCGCCTACAAAGCCCCGAACTTGCAGATTGATGAATATTATGAAGCAGAACAGAGTTCTGACGAACAACTTTTTAGTGAATAGGCAAAAAAAATTGTCAATTGTTAGTCAAGGAGATTCTAAAATAACTATTTTCGCGCTACAATCTAAAACTAGAAAAAGTAACATCATTCATCACAAAAACTTATAGAGATGAAAAAAATATTAATCGTTGGTGCAGGGGGACAAATCGGTTCCGAACTGGTACCCCACTTGAGATCCATTTATGGAAACAGCAATGTAGTGGCAGCTGATATTAGTGCTGAAAAATGTAAAGCATTGGCAGAAGCAGGTCCGTTCGAGGAATTAAACGCTCTTGACGGGGAAGGTTTCAGTGCCATCGTGAAAAAATACAATATTGACACCATCTTTAACTTAGTTGCCTTGTTGTCAGCCACGGGAGAAAAGAACCCGAAACTAGCTTGGGACATCAATATTGGAGCTTTAACCAACTCTCTGTACATCGCCAAGGATAACAACTGCGCCGTGTTCACGCCGAGTTCCATCGGGGCTTTCGGGAACGATACCCCAAAAGATAAAACTCCCCAAGACACGTTGCAACGTTCCAATACCACGATTTACGGGGTTTGCAAGGTAACAGGCGAACTTTTAAGCGACTACTACTTCAATCGTTTCGGTGTTGACACCCGTAGCGTGCGTTTCCCGGGATTGATTTCATACGTGACTCTTCCCGGAGGAGGAACCACGGACTATGCCGTAGAAATTTACTACGATGCCATCCGCAAAGGTTCATTCACCTGTAACGTGAAAGAAGGTACTTACATGGACATGATGTACATGCCGGATGCCTTGAACGCCGTTGTTCAATTGATGGAAGCTGATCCCAGTAAATTAAAACACCGGAACAGTTTCAACATCGCATCCATGAGCTTCGAGCCGGAACAAATCGCTGCTGAAATTCGCAAACATATCCCCGACTTCAAGATGGATTACCAGATCGACCCGGTAAAACAAGCCATCGCTAATAGCTGGCCAAACAGCATGGATGACACTTGCGCCCGCGAAGAATGGGGCTGGGCACCGAAATTCGACCTTACCAGCATGACAAACGATATGTTGATCAAGGTAAAAGAAAAATTTGACAAAGGATTGATCAAATAAAAATTACATACAAAGAGCCGCTTTCTACAAAGTGGCTCTTTTTCGATAAACTCACAACTATTTCTTTCTATTGTTTTTCAAATCTCCCCTTCAGGGAGCCGGACTCCCGGAATACTTCGCTCCCATCCCCGTCAACACGTCTCCTCGGGAAAGATGACCTACTTGTATACAATTTACAGAAGTTTGTACCCGAATTACGGAACGTGAAAGTACACCAATTATTTTTCCGATAAAATATCTTATTTTTGTGAGTAGCTAATAACGAAAAACATGGAAGAGATACTGAAAATAAACAGCATGGACGACTATAACAAGCTATTCGGACTGGAAACCCGCCACCCGTTAGTTAGCGTCGTCGACTTATCACAAGCCACCCGATGGCCCACTCAAGCAGTCTTCAATTACGGCATCTACGCCCTTTTCCTGAAAGACACCAAATGCGGCGACATCCGCTACGGACGGCAGCTCTACGACTATCAAGACGGCACTATCGTCAGTTTCGGCCCGGGACAGATCGCCGGAATTAACATGCCTTCCGGAGTTCGCCCCGCAGCCCACGGGCTACTGTTTCATCCCGACCTTATCCGGGGTACGGCACTCGGACAAGAGATTCGCAACTACACGTTTTTCTCCTACGAGGCGAACGAGGCCCTACACCTCTCCGAAGAGGAACGCCAAACCATCATGGATTGCCTGAATAAAATACAAGCCGAACTGGAACACGCCATCGATAAACACAGCCGACGCCTGATCACGGCTAACATTGGTGTATTATTGGATTATTGCCTCCGTTTCTACGATCGACAATTTGTTACCCGCAACCAACAAAACAACGATATCATCGTCCGGTTCGAACGCTTGCTCGATGAATATTTCGATGGCCCGATGCCACAACAAGAAGGCTTACCCTCGGTCAAATACTTCGCGGACAAAGTCTTTCTCTCCCCGAATTATTTCGGAGACATGATTCGCAAACAAACCGGGAAGACCGCCTCGGAATACATTCAAACCAAGGTCATCGAACGAGCCAAGGAAAATCTACTTTCCTCGGACAAAACGATGAGCGAAATCGCCTATGACCTGGGCTTCCAATACCCCCAGCATTTAAGCCGGATGTTCAAACGGGTGGCTGGATGCACACCCAACGAATTTCGGGCCCAGAATTAAGTTTTAACACCCCTCATCAAGCGTTTCTCCCCATGATATCCCCCTTAAATCCCTTATTTCATAATCACCACGTTAATCCTAACGGATTACTTCCGGATCATTTCCGAATAAAGAATTAAAATCACGCTATTAAAACCCTATTAAAACGCTATTCAGTATAGCGTTTTAATAGGGTTTTAATAGCGTTCTAATAGCGTTTTACACGGTAGTGATCCGCTATTGATCCAGAAATATACCATATTTCACCATTAAAAACGGTGAGAATAACCACTTAAAAACCATACAATTAACAACATCTTAAATGATTACCCGAAAGAGAATCAAAACATCTTTCCCTACAAGCCATTTAAGTCGTCCCAAAATCTCACCGGAAAGAAAAACGGAGATTTTGAAACTTTATATATAAAAATACGAAAATAAAACAGTACATTAGTAACTTCATTTAAGAAGGGCAAGCGTTCTTTTAGCGCCCACACCCGATATTTTACGATTTAGATTATGCCAAAGAAAGAAAAAAAAAGCAAGAGAGACATCGGTAAGAAAGAATTACACCGATTATTATACGATATATTTTCCGGTAACCCCGATCAAAGCTTCAATTACAAGCAACTAGCTCAAAGATTAGGCATCAAGAACATGAATGCCAAACAATTGATCATGACGGTTCTCTACGAGATGAAAAATGACAATATGCTCACAGAAGAATCAACCGGTTTTTTTAAATTCAAGATAAACACCATTTACGTTACCGGAATCATCGACCTAACAGCAAAAGGTACTGCCTACTTGATCTCGGACGACTGCAAAGAAGATGTTTTCATTCCGCAAGTCGGTCTGAATCACGCCTTAAACGGCGATAAGGTAAAAGTGTTACTCTATGCCCGAAGTTCCAAAAGACGCCCCGAAGGGGAAGTGGTGGAAATCCTCGAACGCAAGAAAGAAACATTCGTGGGCATCATACAATGCTCCAAACAATACGCCTTTCTCGTTCCCACGGGCAAACAATTACCTTACGATATATTTATCCCCTTGGCAGACTTGAACGGTGCCAAGGACGGGGAAAAAGCCATCGTCAAGATTACCGAGTGGCCGGAGAACCAGAAGAACCCGGTGGGGAAAGTGCTGGAAGTTCTCGGAACGCCGGGAGACAACGACACGGAAATGAACGCAATCATGGCGGAATACGAACTGCCCGTACAATTCCCGACAAACGTAGAAAAAGCTGCTAAAAAGATAAAAGATGCCATCCCGGCAGAGGAAATCAAGAACCGCAGAGATTTCCGGGAAATCACGACGTTCACGATCGACCCGAAGGATGCCAAGGACTTCGACGATGCCCTCTCGCTCCAAAAGTTGAAAAACGGGCATTACGAAGTCGGCGTGCATATCGCGGATGTCAGCTTCTACGTGACCCCGGATTCCGTGCTGGACAAGGAAGCTTACACCCGCGCTACATCCGTGTATCTCGTGGATCGTACGATCCCGATGTTACCGGAACACCTGTCCAATGGGTTATGTTCGCTACGTCCCGACGAGGAAAAACTTTGTTTCTCGGCAGTTTTCGAGTTGAATGACAAAGCCGAGGTGGTCAATCAATGGTTCGGACGAACGATCATCAAGTCAAACCGCCGTTTCACTTATGAGGAAGCACAAGCCATGATCGAGGGCGGCGAGGGCGACTACAAAGAAGAGATATTAACCCTTAACAATCTGGCCCAGAAACTACGGGCCGCCCGTTTCCAGAATGGCGCCATCGCTTTCGACCGGATCGAGGTTCGCTTTGATATTGATGAGAAGGGGAAACCCACGGGCGTGTACTTCAAACGCTCGAAGGAGGCCAACAAGTTGATCGAGGAATTCATGCTTCTAGCCAACAAAAAAGTAGCGGAAAAAATCGGGAAAGTCAAGGAAAACCAAAAAGCCAAAACATTTGTATATCGTATTCACGAGCAACCGAATACCGAAAAGCTGGAAGATTTCAGCCGCTTTATCGCCAAATTCGGTTACCGTCTACGAACGAGTACGCCCCGACAAATATCCTCTTCCATGAACAAATTGATGGAAGACGTGCAGGACCGCCCGGAACAGAATATGATCGAAACTCTGGCTATCCGTACCATGGCAAAAGCCGTCTACTCGACGGTGAACGTGGGACACTACGGGTTGGCTTTCGACTATTATTCGCACTTCACGTCACCAATCCGTCGGTATCCGGACGTGATGACCCACCGCTTGCTGCAACGCTATCTCGACGGTGGACGCTCGGCCAATGCCGATAAGTATGAAGAGATGTGTAAACATTGCTCCGACATGGAACAGATCGCCTCTAACGCAGAAAGAGCCTCCATCAAGTATAAGCAAGTCGAGTTCATGAGCGACAAGCTAGGCGAGAACTTCATGGGAACGATCTCCGGCGTGACGCAATGGGGTTTCTACGTGGAACTGAATGACACCAAATGCGAAGGACTTGTTTCTATTAATGAACTGGAGGGGGATTATTACGAATTCGACGAAGAAAACTACTGCATCGTGGGCCGTCACCACCGGAAAGTCTACCAACTGGGAGATCAAGTACTCGTGAAAGTGGCAAAGGCCAATCTGGTTGCCCGCCAACTGGATTTCGCTCTCGTGGGAAGTGAAAGCACCACAACCGCCGCCCCGGCAAAGGTGGTTTCTTCTAAAACCAGAGGCAACCGCCAACGCCCGGAACGCAAACTCCGGCGAGGACGACGGGGAGACGCTCCAACGAAAAGGAAAGAGAAGAAGAGTAAAAAGTAATTACAGTAGGAATATTTCTGAAATAAAAAATCAGCCAACTAATTCATTGAAAATTAGTTGGCTTTTTTTGTAGGGATATAACCTGCTCTCTGGTACGAGAAGAGAGAGACCTGATTATTTTATCTTTACCCATTTAACGGCATCGGCTACCACCAGTTGATGATATGTACTCCGAAATTTTTCATCTGTAATAGGAGCTACACCCCGGTCATCCAACACGACACGTGATTCGCCTGCAGGTAAAGTAAATGAACCTAAAGACACCCAAGCTTCTTCCGGTGATAAGGAATACTCGTACACTAGCCCACCATCGTTTTCCGGAATCTCCAAGACAATTTCCTTCTCTCCCTCGGGCGTATAAACGGTATAGTAATTTTTCATCCCGGGATAATCTGTTGTTACCGCATCTCCTGCATACTTAATAATATGAGGTCGGTAGATAAATATTTCATACTTTCCCGGCTCCGGAAGGTTTGCCATCCATTCCGCCTTGCACTTTCCCGTTCCGGCCTTTTTTATGAAGCCGCTACGAATATGTCCTCCATAAAATTCCTGAGATAAAGAAAGATTCCACGTGTTAGCCTTTATTTTGTGCAAATCAACGTATTTTTCTCTATTCTCTTTTTTGATTAAATCCGCCAATCGTTTTCGATTGTTTGACGAGTCAATCAAGTGAAAGTTCTCATCTTCATTGTCAACCACAATTTCTCCCGGGGGATAGAATTGATTTCTTTCGAGCAAGGTAACCCTTTCGACCGGTATAGCACCTACCAATGGAAGGTTTCTATTATCGAATGAAATATCCCTTGGGAAACATCCGGAGAAATTAGTGGTCAATTGCAAAACATTGCCCATCTCTTCATGGATAACAATTCGTTTACATTCCCCGGGTTTGATCAAGTAGCTCCGACAATAATTGATCCGCGCCTCACCGATTCCTCGCTCACTTGTCGTAACCGAAACAACTCCATCCGTATTACCGAAATTTCCCACCTTAAAATCAACAACCTGCATCTCACCCGTTATTTTACGAGATACATCTTTTATCGTTAACAACGGTATCCGTTTACTCGTGTACCACTCGTCCATGTAGGCTTTAATATCCTGCCCGAAACGCCGTTCAAATCCCTCGATAAACGAATCGAAGTGGACTTCCTGGAAACGAGTAGTCGCATTAAATTCCTGCATAAACCGGGTTAAAGAATCCCAAGTAGTGATCGTTGAGAGATAGCCTAACAAAGAAGAAACTTTCAACGTAACAAGCGCACTTTGCTCCCTACTATATTCTTCCGAGACCACACCTTCCAATCCTTTTTCCACGATATGGTCTAACATTTCCGTGGTTATTTTATCCCGAATAGGTCGAGAATTTATCATTTCTCTAAATATCAACTCGATGCCTTGATACGTATCGGAGGTGATACTGCTACTGTAATTTGAGAAAAGATAATTTACACCCATCCAGTTCAAATCGAAGGGGATCTTGTTATCCAACAGGAAATCTTGCACGCTCACTCCCCTGTCAGGTTCACCGGTATAAAAACCGGGATGAGGTGTCTCCACTTTACACAGCCGTTCCCCAAAGAACACTATCTCCGGTTGAACATTATTACTGAATGATTGTTTGACCAGCAAAGATAAGGACGAGGGTACTTCGATCAGTTTTAAGTATTTGAAGGGATAGAGATTAGGTTTACCATCCTCGACGACATCTTTACATCGCTTCACGATTTCCACTAACTTCTTTTCCCGGTCCGGATTATCTTTTCCCAGCGCATCCCATTCATCGAAATATTCCAGATAAAAATCATTCCCCAGGTAAGTATAAAACTCGATGGTAACGGAATCCACGGTGACAGCTCTTTTCTCGTACATCCCCATACAAAGACTTAAACCCGTCAAGTTTTGCAAATTATTGAATGTAACATTCTCCCCTTCCCTCGTGGGGGTTCCTTGAGATAAAACAGTCATTTCCCCCGGATTCTTAACATGGAGAGTATAATCCGTGAAATTAATCTCTTTGGATGCCTGTAATTCCATCGGGGGAACAGTCATCGGATACCACATCACTTCCGGTACAAGCAGCGTGAACCCACTCGACACGAAAGCCCTGCGTCTACCATAATTTTCTTTTTGTGAATACCGAGCAGCAGGAGAAAAGAATTCATCGTCGGGGATGTTTACTTGATAAATATCCTCGTCAATACGTCCCTCGTATTCGACCTCCAATTCAATCTCTTCGCCGGGCGCCAAAGGATGATCAATGACGATCACCTGGTAATCCCTGCTAAAAGAAAGACTTTGCCCATTGGATTCAATTTTACCGATTTCCAGTCCCGGGTTTAAAAAGAGTAAAAGCTTGTCCATTTTTACCTTTTTCCGGTTTTGTATGCTCATACGACTTGTTGCCGAGAATTTTTCTCCCCCGGGATGATACGTAACGTCGTGGGTAAGCACGCGTGACGTGGGATATTCATTGTATTTAAGAAACGTTTCACGGTACGCTATTCTATTTTCCAAGCGAGCTTGAAATTTCCCGACATAAATACCCCCCAACACCAAGGCTAGCACCAAAAACAGGGAAGCAGGAACAACCAAATAACGTTTCCGATCGGAAGTATTGGGTTTTCTCTTCGCAAACAAAACAGCGAAACAAAGAAAACCGATTCCCAAGAAGAAGAAAACGAACCGCTGGAGCAAGTAATCCTCAAGATACACGAATCCGATCAAGGTGGAAAAAGAACTTGGAAGTAAGCTACCCCGGAAATCCAATATTCCATAAAGAGGCGTCACCCAATAATTACAAGCAAAATAAAGAAAAGCGGTCAAGGTCACCCAACTGATAAAAGGTTGCTTGAACAACTTGTTCACAAGCAAAGATAGCCCAATAATAAAAACAAGCGTGGGCAACACAAGCGTGAGTAGATAAAAAAGATTCACCCAAAGGTTTACCGGTGAATCGGGAATGATTATACCGATAACCACACAGACAAACATGAAAATAATGTCTACGGCCAAAAACGGAACAAGAATACCCAGAAATTCCCCGAGCAAGGATTGCCTGTTGCCGATAGGTCGCACAGAAAGAACTTCCCGGGTTTCAGCTTTTCTTCGCTTTCTTTCAATATCACAAATAATAAAAATAACGATTAACGATTGAAATAGATTCAAAAAGTAAACTCCACGTATAGGAATGGAAGAAGCAAATGCAACATTCTCCCAAAAAATCCAATCTCGTGTCCAAGGGACGAGAACACTCAATATGCCTAATACCCCGAAAATGAAGAAATAGAATAACCCATTTCTCCTTACCAGCTTACTCTCGTAAGAGATAGCTGCCTTTAACGCCGTTGTTTCCATGATAAAGTTTATTTTAGTACAAAACAAAGATAGGAAAAGAAGTTATCTAAAATAGTATTAAAATGTCTTTTTTCATAGATCTATAACATACAAAAGAGGCTGTTTCAAAGTAAAGTTGAAACAGTCTCTTTTGTATGTTACTTTTAATTTACACCATCTATCCTCATTTCCGCAATTCCCGCTCCAACAACTTCCGTAATTCCGGATTTGAAGGCCGGGGAGAGTTAATCGTTACCACATTCCCCTTTTTATCAAACACCATGAACCGGGGGATACCTTTAATTTTATAATCTTTCATTATTTTATCCCTACCATTCTTATCTCTACCATTTGTAAATAGTTGCACTCCTTCCAAACCTTCTTTTTCCAATACCTCTAACCATTTTTTATGGTCTTTTTGCTCATCGACAGACACTCCGATAAATACCACATCCTTTCCCTCCATTTCCTTTTCTAATTTCACCAAATACGGTATCTCTGCACGACAAGGTCCACACCACGTGGCCCATACATCCACCACAACTACTTTTCCTCGAAAATCCGACAATGACACCATCTTTCCCTTATTGTCCGGATAAGTAAAATCAGATGCTTTTTCTCCTGTAATTCCTTTATACAATTTAGCCGAAACAGCATCTAAACGTTTCTGATGATTGGATGTCGTAAAATAATCCCCGTATGTATTCAACATTTTCATGTAATCTTCATATTTTCGACAATTTTCCATTCTCCAAAGAACTATTTCCGCTTTCAACAGATTACATGACAGCCATGTCAAACGTTCTTCTAACGGAATTGATGCTTTATCTCCTCCACAAGCAAAAGTCGTGTACCGCTGTAAATAATCATAGCCATACGGTTGTTCCAATATTGAAGCATCCGATAATTTATTTTTGGCCACAATCGTCTTATAGTACACCGGATAATCGGCAGGAGTAGGACGGCTCGGCTTATGAGTTTCTTTACCCGCTTTCAAGGCATTCAGAATACGAAAAGCATAGTAATCCAAATCGAAATCTATCGTCTGCCGGACCAAACGACGGAACTCTTCATCCCGGAAAGTAATTTTTTCCTGAAACTCCCGTGCACGAGGAAGAAAATCCATAAAATAAGGGAAAAAATCACGATAATCGAATAACGCATATTTAAGATTATCCGTCCTTTCACGTACCGGAATCATCAGGGATTCCCAACTGGCCAACAACAGATTTTCGGGAGTATTACGAGCCGTAATCACGATCGTATCTTCCGGGAAATTCACTTCCCCCCGGTCTCCCGGTTGCATATACAGACGAATCCGATCCAGACTCTCTTTTCCCCCGACCGTGTAGAACCCTTTCCGTTCCGGTTGGAAAGTAAACCCGTACCATCCATCCCGACTCACCTTCGACGTGGCAATCAAACATTCCTTCCCATCCTCGACCTTATACAAGTACACTTCATCCATTCTCCCCCTCGTCACTTTACCCCGTATCCCGGCATAAGTCAACCGATCATTCAATTCACTTTCATAACGATCCATGTATTCCCGCATCAACTGCACCATTTGAGGAGAAAGAGCGCGACTCTCGTTCTGGCGTCCCAGCCGGATATACCGGGCTATTTGTTCATTTGTACCTTCCCGAAGGATAAAACCGTATTGAAATACCAAATCCATCACCACGTATTGAGGCAAATCACTCCCGTACTCCTCCAGACTCTTTAACACCCCTTCAACATCTTTACTTAAATAGGCCACCTCATAATTTACCAGATTCTCGATCTTTTGTTTTCCCTCGAAATCAATTTTCCCCAGCTGAACAGCTATTTCCCCGATTCTTGCCGGCCACTCGTTTTCTTTGGAACTATTCAAACGAGTCAACTCTTCCGAATAAACCGAACTAATTTTCCCATCCACGATACCCTTTCCCACGTTTCGGTCGAAATCATCTTTGTGATCAACCAAATATTCAAAACGAATATCCGTCGGCTTCATTTCCTGATCGAACAAGAACCAGTTTTCTTTACGACATCTTGCCTTATTATTTAATTTCCCGAACACTTCCAGACAAATACCTTCAACCCGCTTGCCGTCACTGGCATCTTTCAACGCTTGCACGTACTGCGGATATTGCTTTGGAGAAAGTTTCCCCTTTTGGTAACACGCATCCAAATAGTGATAAGAGGTCTTTTCGTTTAATCCTCTTTCCACCCGTTCCCGGAAACGTTCCCACGGACTGCCTCCAGCCAGTCGATGTTGCACGGTACCATCCGGACGAATGATAAAAAACGTCGGATAGGCTCGTACTTGAAACTGCTTTCTCAACTCTTTCCCCTCCCCTTTTTCCATATCAAACTTCACGCAAACGAAAGCCGCATTCATAAACTCCCCGGCTTCGGACAAGGTAAACACATTGTTCAACATGTTCTTACAAGGCCCGCACCAACTGGTATAACAATCCATAAACACCAATTTTCCCTCCTTTTGAGCTTGCTCCAACGCCTGCCGGAAAGTCAGATCACGAAATTCTACGCCCTGGGCATTCGCCCGAAATAGGAAGCCGCACAACAGTGCGGCCCATAATATCAATCTGTATTTCATCTCTTCAACAATTATTTTTTATACTCGAAATCAACCACTTTACCACATACATTCTTGTACCGGGCAACCTCCTTCAACGAACCATCCGTACTCATTTCCAACACCACGATAGAACCCGAATTCTTCGCTCCCGAACCATCACTAACTCCAACCCACATTTGGTTGGTATTCCCAACCTGGTCACATTCGATATAATCAACATTTCCTCCTCCCACTTCATACTCCATCAATAAGTTTCCGGTGTCGAAACTGACACAAGCAATCTTGTCGGCGTAACCGTAGTACAAGAAATTCGCCTTCTGAGAAGTCGTGAAAGTACACGCTTCCTTACCGCCTGGATAAGACAATTGTTTCTTTTTCTTCGGGGAGAACTGCGGGTTACCATCCTTATCTTTACCCACCTCGAAAGAGAGCATATAATGCTCGCCCGCATCATCAATCATCACGGCACGTCCGCTACTCATAGAATACTCGTTACCAAACAATCCTCCCCACACCATCTGCATTCCCACGCTATTCGGATTAAATTCCCCGGTCAGGTCATCCGGCAAAGTAATAATTTCATCATACTGCAAAGGACATTTCATGGAAATAAAACGCTCTTTCCCCTGATCATAAAAATAAGCCCTGTAATTCACCATGGAGAAAAAGAAATCAAACGGGGCGATCTTTTGGTAGTCACCTTTCACTGCAACCCCGTACCTCGGATAACCGTTTTCTCGATTCTCTCTCCGGTAAAGGATCCCATTATTGTTCACGTATTCAAAATAAGTAATACTATGCGTTCCGAAAGACTGAGGCTTCACGACCTCCGGTTGGAAATAAAACATATCTTTAAAATCCATCACATATGACATATCCAACGGCTTCACCACAACACCACCCCGCTCGTCATCCGTCATGATCACCACCATCTTTTCCGCACCTGCCAGCATACTGGTTATATAACGAACTCCGGTCGGATTCTTACCGGCAATTTCCCCATTCACTTTCTGATAGGCATCCTCCACGACCGAACCGACAACATTCACGAAAGTCACGTTAGCCTCCCCGTTCACGTTACTCAAAGCCATCATTCCCTTTGAATAAGAATTAACCACGGTAATATATGCCGTTTTTTCAGTCGTATATTGTACTCCCGTTTCTTTATCCGTCATCTCGAAAATAAGCGAATATTCCTCCGGTATACTCGTAATCTCCACATCCAAATCCTTCTCGAAAGAGAGAGTATCCGATTTCGTAGGATTACCAGAACCATAAGTAATATACATATGCCACAAATAAGTGTAATTCTCCGGGTTAAAATCACCGGTCTTGACAGTAATTTTCGGCGTAATCTGGAAATGCGTAAATTGTTCGATCGTCGTATCCTTAATATTCTCGATAGTTACATCGTTCAACTCCCTGTATATATCATTCCCCTTATCTTCCAGACAAGCGTAAAAGACACAGGCAATAAACCCTAACAAACAATATATTTTTTTCATTTATACTTTCACATTTACTAAGTTACACAAAAAATTACCAAGGTTCTATAACAGCGTTATTCTCATCCTTTACCGGATAATTCCTCTCGAAATAATCACTCATATAGGCACCATACACTTGCCACATCGAACGCTGATCGGAATACTCGCTCCCTTCTACCGGGAAATCCCGTTTCAATTCAATCATACACAACTCGTGTTTCCGCCTAGAATAAACCCCGAAATCATACTTGATCGTCGATTCCCAATAAGTTGGCTTACCCAACATATTAGAAACAAGCAACCGACAACTCAAACGCTCGGTAATACCCAATTCTAGTGCCTCCGAAGGTTTCAAAGCGAGCCCGATCACCACTTGTTTATTTTCCAACGCCTTATCTTTATTATAAATGATCACTGGAATATTCACGTACACCGAATCACCCGGCAACACGTATTCCACCTTCAATGCCTCGTAATGCAAACCCGCTTCCGCTGTCGTCTTCTCCTCATCCACCACCACGATCACATCCTTGGGCAGCTGGTCGAT
>ERZ827088.1237-NODE-1237-length-32844-cov-6.707371_pt1 | contig 32844 bp, 25 predicted proteins | sample MGYA00519922_ERZ827088 | MGnify/ENA primary metagenome ERZ827088 (study PRJEB31778, sample SAMEA3449254) | human gut metagenome | biome: human gut; feature: human-associated habitat; material: faeces | place: United Kingdom | collected 2010/2012 ...
GTTTCAAAAGTAGTAGCTTTCATTGTCAGTTTATTTTCAAGCGTATTGAGATGAAGTGTGTACCAGCCGGCCGCATTCACTTTAATATTTTGAGAGTTCTTGTCATTTACCAAATTGGTGAATCCTTCGCTGTCAGCATTTCCCCATTGGTCGTCCCATGCACCGGGAGTAGCCACTACCTTAAATCCTTTATCTGCTGGGATATATCCTGTGTAGGTAAATTCTCCTTTACCAGTATTGGCATCATACGCATATCCTTTTACCAGTGACATCGGGAAATAAGCGGTACCTGCTGCCATTGTCGGATTTCCCCAGGGAACTTCACCGATGAAATCGCCCAGTAAATAATAAGTGGCAGGAACGGCATCAGATATATCCATATAATAAGGTATAACTTTCAATTCAATCGAATTGGAATGTATAGGATACCCTTTATCTCCGATATGTGCGTACAAACGTACAAATACACTCATCGGTTCGCCGTCATAATCATTCTCCGATGTCCAGCCGGCAAGTTTTACGATTGCCTTATTCAATTCCTGTGTGTTGGCATCCACTTTGGCTGATGTAGATATGGAAGGTAGTGTCAGATAAGAGGCGTCTGCCGTTTCCGTTTCATCAGTCCATTTGTCTGTTAAATCCGCTTGCACGGTGTAAGTCACTACGGCAGGATAGCCGTAGTCCGGTTGCGTACAAGTCAACTCGATATTCTTGGATTGATTTAGGTCATAGACGTTGTACGTTGCATTGGCAGGGGTGTTCAATACAAAAGTTGTAGGTTCCTGTATGGTAGGATTTGAGTCCCTGTCATCCTCGCAGGCGGTCAGCAGGGCTGTCGCTACTAGTATGGACGTCAGTATATTTATTTTTTTCATATGTATCAATCCCTTTTGGATTATTCTAAAGAAAGCGCCACCAGTACACCTCATGTCACAAACGACATAGATCTTACCAGCGGCGCCCGCTTTCACACATTCAAGTGAAGTATATCATGCCTATAGTTAAGATGCAGATAAAGAATATCTACGATATGGGGAGCAGGCGCATTCCGATGCGCTTCGCGCAGCGCCCGCATTATCATAAGGAATCCACCCTTATGATATATTCTTTAACGCTTCTTCAAGGGTGTGCCATCCGAGGACCGCACACTTTACTCTGGCCGGCATGTGCGCTATATCCTTGAGCGCTGATGCCTCCTCAAGCTGGTCTATCTCCTCGTCTGTAGCCTCTCCCTGTATCATCTTCAAAAAGAGCTGCCCAAGCTTCAAGGCCTCCTCCTTGGTCTTTCCTATGATCATTCCAAGCATTATATCTGCCGACGCCTGGGATATAGCACATCCGTCTCCCACGAATGATCCATCCTCGATGACTCCGTTCTCAACCTTCAGTTTAAGCCAGATGTCATCACCGCAGTTGGGATTTACACCCTCCAGCACAACATTTGCTGCAGGAAGATCATATTTGAATTCAGGTCTCATATTGTGCTCTGTAAGGATCTCATTATAAAAGTTCCTGTTCTGAATATTATTCTGCATATCCCATTCTCCTTCTCACATTTGCGACACTCTCCACAAATGCATCTACCTCTTCATCTGTATTGTAGAACATAAAACTTGCCCTTGTCGTGTTGTACACGCCAAGGTGTACAAGCAGTGGCTGTGCGCAGTGATGTCCAGCCCTCACATCTATTCCATCCGCAGCCATGATCTCGCTGACATCATGCGGATGTACATTGTCTATGGTGAACGCCACTATTCCGGTGTGGTTCTCCGGCTTATCTGAACCGATGACATGCACATGAGGAAGCTTTGCAAGTCCCTCCATGGCACGGATTGTGAGCTCCAGCTCTCTCTTTTCTATATAGTCAAATCCAATCTCTTTGATGTAGCCTATAGCAGCCGCAAGTCCCGCAGCTCCAGCCGCATTTACCGTACCAGCCTCAAACTTGTGAGGCAATTCCGCATATACAGCGCCATCCCTTGAAACTGAATCTATCATCTCTCCACCTGACATGAATGGAGGCATCGCGTCAAGCAGTTCCTGTCTTCCGTATAACACTCCTATTCCCATAGGTCCCATCAGCTTGTGGCCTGAGAATGCAAAGAAATCAGCGCCAAGCTCATGCACATCTATAGCCATATGCGGTGTACTCTGTGCGCCATCGACAACGACAACCGCGCCAAAGCTGTGTGCTCTGTCAGCCATCTTTCTGACCGGATTCACACATCCGAGGACATTTGACACATGTCCGACAGCAAGCAGCTTTGTGTGCTCGTTGATTCCCGCATTGATGGTCTCGTCAGTCAGCGTTCCATCCTTCTCGCAGTCAAGATATCTGAGAGTTGCACCTGTGACTCTGGCCGCCATCTGCCATGGAAGCATGTTGCTGTGGTGCTCCATGATCGTAACTGCTATCTCGTCACCAGCCTTAAGGTTATTCAGCGCGTAGCTGTATGCCACAAGGTTAAGGCTCTCTGTGGTATTCCTGGTGAAGATTATCTCCTTCTCAGAGTCAGCGCGAATGAAGTCCCTGACTACCTTTCTGGCACTCTCATACTTCTCTGTCGCCTCAAGGCTGAGCGGATAGAATCCTCTGAGTGGATTCGCATTGCTCTTCTCATAGAACTCTCTCTCAGCGTCTATGACCACCTGTGGCTTCTGCGCTGTGGCCGCATTGTCTATATAAGCTGTGTCATTGTTTCTCAACAGAGGAAAATCCTCTCTATAATTCCTGTCTGTCATATTCCATTACCTCCGCAAGCTGCTTCTCCACCAGCTTCTCTGTGTCCTCGTCCTGGATCTTGCGGTAGAGGACTTCCATCTTGCCCTTGGTCATCATGTCCTCGGCTGTCTCCATATCGATTCCCCTTGACGCGAAATAGAACAGTGTATCCTCATCAAGCTCACCGATAGTTGCTCCATGTGAGCCCTCAACATTCTCCTCTGCACAAAGGATGAGTGGTATAGTTTTGTTCACAACATCATCGCCGAGCAGCAGTACATTCTCCGTCTCAGCACCCTTTGAATCCGATGAACCTGTCTTGAAATCTATCGAACCTCTGAATATCTTCTCAGCAGCATCCTTAAGTGTTCCATCCACCTGTATATTGCAGTTGGTCTTCCTGCCTATATGGTTAACCACAAGGTTGATATCTATGACCTGCTTCTTCTGGCCAAGGTAACCTATATCCATGTTGGTTGATGCATGTTTACCGATAAGCTCAGTCCTCACACCGTTGTACAGGTTGCCCTTACCGATAAATATCTGAAGGACATCGAGCTGTCCGTTCTCTGCACACTCACTGCCAACATCGTTGAGTATGGTCGTGTTCTCATCCTGCATAAATATCTGTACAAGACGTATGTGTGCATCCTTCTCTATATTAAAACGTGTACGGAATGCCAGGCTGCCGCCCTCCGCATTCTCACCAAATGTCTCTATTACTGTCATGTCTGAACCGGCATCCGCCTGCACATTCACATAGCCGCTGCTGCCATTTGCCCCGGTTCCATTTATCAGTACATGTACTGTCTGGCCTTTATTTGTCTCATCTGCAACAAGTACATTTCCCGCTGTCTGCTGCGCGAAGAGTACGTCCGCATCTCTTCCTGCACCAGTCTCTATTCCATCGAAATCAGAAGCCTGCTTATCAGCTTCCTTGCCGCCATCTATCTTCACACTGCATCCCGTCATATCCGGATTCCAGTTAAGTGCTGTGTCGTTCATGCGAAGCCAGTACCATGTCTTTGCCGGGAGCTTGTTGATCTTCATCTCGTTATTATTCTCCATGTCACCGCACCTCCTTAACCTATGCTGCCCTTCATCTCAAGACGGATGAGGTTGTTCATCTCAAGAGCATACTCAAGCGGCAGCTCCTTCGATACATTGTCTGCAAATCCACTGACGATACATGCTCTCGCATCTTCCTCGCTCATACCTCTGGACATCAGATAGAACACGGCCTCATCACTGATGCTTCCTATCTGTGCCTCATGTCCCACATTTACCTTCTTAGTTCTTATATCCATAGCTGGTATGGTGTCTGAACGTGATATCGAATCAAGCATAAGTGACTGGCATGATACCGCCGCCTTGGAGTTCTCTGCCTCCTTCGTCACTACAACAGATGAACGGAATGTGCTTATACCGCCATCCTTGGAAATAGACTTGGTGTTGATATATGAGCTTGTGTCAGGTGCCGCATGTACTACCTTCGCTCCTGTGTCCAGGTTCTGTCCCTTACCGGCAAATGTAACTCCGGTGAATTCCATCCTGGCTCCCTTGCCCTTGAGCACGCTCATCGGGTAAAGGTATGACACGTGTGATCCAAATGAACCCGATACCCACTCGATGGTTCCGCCCTCTTCAACGCGGGCTCTCTTGGTGTTCAGGTTGTACATGTTCTTGGACCAGTTCTCTATGGTTGAATATCTGAGTTTTGCGTTCTTGCCGACAAATAGCTCAACACAACCTGCGTGAAGGTTCGCCACATTGTACTTCGGTGCCGAACATCCCTCTATGAAATGAAGGTCTGCCCCTTCATCGACGATGATGAGTGTATGCTCGAACTGACCTGCGCCCGCTGCGTTAAGTCTGAAATACGACTGAAGCGGAATCTCGACCTTTACTCCAGGTGGCACATATACAAATGAACCGCCTGACCACACAGCTCCGTGAAGTGCTGCAAATTTGTGATCATGAGGTGTTACAAGCTTCATGAAATGCTTCTGCACCATATCTGCATACTCGCCGGTAAGTGCGCTCTCCATGTCGGTGTACACAACTCCCATATCCGCAACCTCCTGACGGACATTGTGGTATACGAGCTCTGAGTCGTACTGCGCGCCAACTCCCGCAAGGGATTTTCTCTCAGCCTGAGGGATTCCAAGTCTCTCAAATGTATCCTTGATATCCTCAGGAACCTCATCCCAGCTTCCCTTCATCTTGGTATTTGGTCTTACGTAAGTAACTATGTTGTCAATATCCAGACCCTCAATGGATGGCCCCCAGTCAGGCACCTGCATATTGTTGTATATCTGTAAAGACTCAAGTCTGAAATTCTGCATCCAAGCCGGATCATGTTTCTCCTTTGAAAGCTGCTCAACTATCTCTGGTGTGAGACCAGCTTTAAGCTTGTAGGCATCCTTGTCGTCATACTTGAAGTCATATATATTTCTGTCTATGTCCTCTACATATGTCTTTTCCTTCATCTTCTATATCCTTTCATACTCCGCAAATCCTGACTCGTTGATCTTGTCCACAAGTGATGCATCACCCGTCTCTATGATCTTGCCCTCGACCATGACATGTGTGTAGTCAACGGTGAGCGACTCAAGGATCTTGGTGCTGTGTGTGATGATAAGTAGACTTCCCTTGCAGTTCTTCTGGTATTCCTCGATGCCTGCTGATACTGTACGGACTGCATCAACGTCAAGTCCTGAATCTGTCTCGTCAAGGATTGCCAGTGACGGCTTGAGCATCAGAAGCTGAAGTATCTCTGCCTTCTTCTTCTCACCACCTGAAAATCCCACATTCAGGTCTCTCTCCGCATATGATGGATCCATCTGAAGGATCTCCATGGTTCTCTCAAGCTCCTTCTTAAAATCCCAGAGACGGATTCTCTTGCCTGTCTTCTGCTCAAGGGCATTTCTTATAAATGAGCTGAGTGTCACACCAGGCACCTCAAGAGGATTCTGGAATGAGAGGAATATTCCTGCCTTTGCACGCTCATTGACTGCCTCTTCTGTGATATTCTTACCATCAAACCATATCTCGCCCTCTCTGACTGTATATCTAGGATTACCCATTAGTGCATATCCAAGAGTTGACTTTCCAGTTCCGTTAGGTCCCATAAGTACATGTGTCTCACCCTTGCCGATCTCCAGGTTCACACCGTGAAGGATCTGTTTATCCTCAACATCAACATGTAAATTCTTAACTTCTAATAATTTTTTATCTGACATCAGTCTGCCTCCTTTTATACCAAGCCCGGCAATTGTTTTATCACTTCTATATCTGGCGATTCAATTGTCCCGCTTTAATTATCTTTTTGCTTGTATCACACTACTCTGCTCATTCCACATTTCTGGCTATATCCGCCAGTGTCTTACCCTGGAAATAATCCTGTATCAACTCCGCCAGTCCCTGCCATATCGGCAAAGTGTAACACTGTCCGGATCTGTCACAGGTCATTGCGCTGTTCTTCATGCATGCCACCGGAGCAAGTCCACCTTCCGTGAGTTCAAGTATCTCCCACAGTGTATATTCCTCAGGGGCTTTTTTGAGTCTATAGCCGCCACCATGTCCACTGGCCGCCTCTATCAGATTGGCCTTGGACAGCATACGCATTATGCTCTCCAAATACTTCTGGGACAGTTCCTCTTTCTGAACTATTTCTTTTAACGGAATAAATCTGCCGTCGTGATTTATGGCAAGGTCCGCCATGACCCTCAGGGCATATTCTCCCTTTGAAGAAATCACCATATCTATATGTCCTCCTTACATATGAGTATGACCATAATCAGACCGTAAGCTTACAATCATTCAGACAGTCATTCTCATCCGCCATTATTTGGCGTAATAAGTCAATATCTGACTCGCAAAAATAGGATATTCCCATTTACCTACTATGTCAATAGGTTAATACACAAAAAATAATAGAAGGTGTGGCTGCCTTCCATTATTTTATCTATTCCATGCATTTTATACGATTTATCCATGCAGCAGTCTACTCATGATATGTTATTATCATCCCGTCTTTTCCCATATAATAGCTGCACAATCCGCTTGCAGATACGACGCTCACATCCGTGTCAAGCCATTCAGCTTTGATGAGATGTCCCAGCTTCTCTGCACCATCCTCATTCATGCAGTGGCTTATGACCAGCTCTCCCCCTGTAAATCCCGTCTCCCGGAGAGTGTCTATCAGCTTGCCATATATCTTCTTCATGCCTCTGAATTTGTGTCTGAGTTCAATTCGTCCACCAGGTGATGCCACACCTATTGCGGATATATTGAATCTATGAGCCGCATACCCCACAAGCTTATTTAGTCTGCCCGCCTTTATCAGGTTGTCCAGACTCCCCAAGGCAAACATTACCCGCGTCTCCCGCACTGCTTTGTCGGCAGCGCTTACTATGGCATCAAATGAATCACCATCACGAATACCTTCATATATTATATTTGTCAGCTGTTCCGGAAGCCCCCCGGCACCACATGTGTTTATCACCGCAATATTCCTGTCCGGGTCTTTCTCAAGTGCCATGTGTCTTGCAGCTATGGCACTGTTATAACTTCCCGACAATGCAGCTGACAACGTAAATGCAATAACATTTTCCGCCTCCCCCCACGCCTCAAGCCATGCATGCGGCGAAGGGCAGCTCGTCCTGCCGCCTGACTGACTGTTCTCAATATGTTCAAGCATCCTCCCTATATCTATACCCGGCTCATCTATATAATCTGTGTTATCAACAGATATTGTAAACGGAACCTCAGCATAATCTATGTCCAGTCCATCTGGCACAAGCAGACCGCAGCCGGAATCCGAAACCAGTTTCCATCCATGATCATTTCTTTTCATCTCAACAACACCTCCGTGCACAATATGCATCACACAAGTATTATTAGATATTTTTTCTGTATTTATACATTTTAGACATTTTCCCTGGGAGCTTAGATTTTACAAAAAGGTATGATCAAGCTGCACTCAACGCAACCTGATCATACCTTTTATTTATTATATAAATTATCAATTCTTAACCTTAACAACGTCCTTCTTCCTGTACTTCTTCACCTCGTACAGTTTCTCATCAGCCATGGTCATGGCATTCTGAAGACCTTTCTTGTTATATTCTACGATCTGGCAGTTTCCAAGAGATACACTGACCTTGTAAGGCTTGTCACAATGTTCATTGAACTTCTCAAATGAACTGTATACTTCCTCAGCAAATGCATCTGCAGCGTCAGAGTCCTTAAGGCCGAGTACAAGGCAGCAATACTCGTCGCCGCCTATTCTGCCTACGATTCCATTATCGCCTACAGATTCGATCAAGATATCTCCTATGGTCTTGAGAGAGAAATCGCCCTCGTCATGGCCATATCTGTCATTGATGATCTTGAGACTGTTCATATCTGCGTAGAATACCGTAGCCGTCCTTTTCTGCTCCTCACATTCCTTGAGCAACTGTAATGATCTGTCAAAGAAACCTCGTCTGTTCATGATTCCTGTCAGAGGATCCTGTTTTGACAGATTGTCAAGCATAATGTTGTTTTTTTGCAGGATCGCCATACTCTCCTCAAGGCGCTTCATGATCTCCTCGTTCGTCTTGAGCAGATTGATCATCTTGACAGCAGCTGAGACCTGGTTTCCAAGGAACTCCCCATTCACCAGAACTCCTTCCGTGAGATCACACAGAAGAACTCCATAGAGTATTTCGTTGGAATACAGCGGCAAGAGTACATATATTCCAGCTCCTTCCACACCAAGGCTCTCAAAATCATAAAGATTTGATGATGACACCTTCTGGTTCACAGTGATCACACTGCTGACCTTCTCTTTAAGATCCTTAGTCTTGAGATACAACTGGTCAGGCAGTTCAAATGGCTCACCGATCAGATGTATTATTGGCTCTTTATATAAGAATATAAATGCATTCTCTATGTCCAACCAGTCCATGGTGCCAAGAATCTCTCCATAACTTCTGTCGTTGCCTCTATCAAAGCTCAAGACCTTCTGGATAAATGTCTTCATCTTGAACTGAGTCTTATTCCGCTCTTCCCACTGCTCTGAGAGCATATGGTTCATTGAGAGATATCCCTCAATGACATTCTTACTACGTTTTCTTGATCCGCCTTTTTTACAGAATGAATCTCTTCTGATAAACTCAGTAGGAAGTATCTTACTCTCAACCTGCTTGCCATCAATGAGCCTGACCATAAGATTTACAGCCTCTGAGCCAAGTTTTCCCGCGTCTGCACGCACAGTCGAGAGCGTCGGATATATCTGTGTAGCCCACTCAATATCATCGTAACCCATGACTGATATATCTCTTCCCGGCAGAATATCCCTCGCCTTAAGTTCTTCATAAAAACCAGATGCACAGGAATCATTCACACAGAACACTCCCTGCATATCCGGATTTCTGTCCAGAATATCTCTAAAAACCTCTTTTGATTCCGATGTAAGATTGCCCTCCACATAAAGTCCCGGATCAAACTCTATTCCATGAGCCTCAAGCACCTCAATGTAGGTTCTCCTTCCCTCCTTTGCATCATAATTGGAGTCCGGACCGCCTATCATGCCTATTCTTGTATAACCAAGTTCCTCGATCATGTAATTGAGTCCTTCTCTTATGCCTGCTCCATTGTCATATCTGACACAAATCTGATCCGGCTCATCTGCAGCCACTATCACGCACGGCATCTGCAGATATCTTTTCATAAATTCGCTGATACGCTCCTTGGTTGCAAAGCAGCCAATACAACTCGATGCAACAATAACGCCGTCCAGATTCTCATTTGTAGCATAGGAAAACAGTGTCTGATACTGATATTCATAATATATATCTGACGTTTCTGGGTATTCCCGGTCAAGAAACTTACCCGGAATAACAACTATATTGACATCAAGCGTCTTTGCTCTCTCTATAACCCCATGACAGAGCAGCCTCGTAAAATCATCCGTGATTCCACCTACCAGAACACCTATCGTCTTTCTCTTCATAACTATCCCCCTTGACATTCTCTTCCAAAGGCAGGATCTTACTTGCTGACTGTGGATGCTACGATCTCCATATTGCCCTCAAACACTGGGTTGCTGTATCCGTTTGGCAGGATAAAGTGATCACCCTTCTTTATAGCGTTTCCATCCACTGTTCCACTTCCCGCAACTACAGACATGATAAGGAATGGCTTGTCGCCCACATTCAGCTCTGCCTTTCCCTCAACATCCAGCTTGTATACTGTGTAATACTTACAGCTTATAAGCTCACAGAGTTCATTTGCCTTATCTGCCTTGACACTTATAACGCTGTCCTCAACCGGCTTTGCAGGAACTGTTATAACATCTATGCTCTGCTTTACGTGAAGATCTCTAGGCTTTCCATTGCTCAGTCTGTCATAATCATAAACTCTGTATGTGATGTCACTGTTCTGCTGTGTCTCAAGAAGTGTGATTCCTCCTTTGATCGCGTGTACTGTACCGGGATCTATCTGAATGAAATCCCCCTTCTTAACAGGGATCTCTCTGATAAACTCCTTCCATTTCTTACCTTCGATCATATCACATAATTCTTCCTTTGTCCTTGCATTATGACCGATTACAAGTGTTGAATCTTCCTTGCAGTCAAGAATATACCAGCACTCCATCTTACCAAATGAACCATTCTCATGTTCTGCTGCGTATGCATCGTCCGGATGCACCTGAATACTCAGATCATCTTTTGCATCGATTATCTTTATAAGCAGTGGGAATCTGACACCATCTATGCCGCCAAACAGCTCTCTGTGGCTGTCCCATAAGTCGGCAAGCGTATGACCTGCAAACTCGCCATTTTTCACTGTACAGTTGCCATTCTCATGTGCCGCAACTCCCCAGCACTCGCCTATATCATCGCCCTCAACATCATATCCATATTCTTCTCTGAGCTTTGTACCGCCCCAGATATTGTGCGTAAACACGGGATTTAAAAAAAGTATTTCCTTGTTCATTGTCATTTTCCTCCTTTTGACGTACGGCAATTGTGTGCATATCCGTACGGTGTACACATCCGACTTGTCTGGCTCGGAACGCTCCCGCTCGTTTCGCCCTGCAGCGGATACTAAGATGCCGCTAACGCGCCATCTAAGTACCGGCGGGCTCAAATGTCCGAACCATGACAATGTCGAATATGTACACCTGTTACTGATTACACCATTCCCCAATTGCCTGTTCTATATAAGACGTTGAAGGAATCATATTTTTACATTGACTATGACTTCTTCACTCGTCATTTCCATGATAATGTATGCCACTGTTATTTTATTGCATCTGTTGCCTTTTTCTATACATCAGAGTCCTTTTCCCGGCTTATTAGATCCAAAATCTGTCATATGATTGCCAAAGCTCTCAGAACCAAATTCAGCCCGGCTTACTGCCAGGCTGTCATAGTCTAAAAGTTTTGGCAATCACCTGCCATTACATTTCTTTTTAGAGGGGCCCCGAAGGCGGCGGGCACCGCCTTGGGAAATGAGAAAAAAATAATACAATTGCCGCGTATGAGTAGGGGCTCATAGCGATCTATAACTAACTATCTTCTACCGATCTCGGTATCAGAAGTTGTTACCACACTGTGTGACTTGATATAATCTACGATCTCATCAAGCTTTGTGAACGCAAGGCCAACATAGCTGTCAGCTGCACCGTAGTAAATGGCGATCTTTCCAGACTCGCTGTCGTGAATAGTAGCACATGGGAAGCATACATTAGGAACAAATCCACGCTCCTCGTACCACTCTTCCGGTGTGAGAAGGAAGTTCTCACACCGATACTTAACGATCGATGGGTTGTCGATATCAAGGATTGCTCCACCGATTGAGTATACATAACCGTTACATGTTCCCGCTACTCCATGGTAGAATAACAGCCATCCTTCAGAAGTCTCAATAGGGGCTGCACCGCCGCCAATCTTGAGTGACTCCCACCACTCGCTGCTCTTGCCCATGACATGTCTGTGCTTACCCCAGTAAACCATATCAGGACTCTCACTTACGAATATATCACCAAATGGTGTGTGTCCACTGTCACTTGGGCGTGACAGCATCACGAAATTACCGTTGATCTTTCTTGGGAAGAGAACTGCATTTCTGTTAAATGGAAGGAATGGGTTCTCGATTCTCACAAATGTCTTGAGATCCTTTGACTTTGCGATGCCTATCGCTGCACCATAGAAATCCTGGCACCAGATTGCATAATATGTATCCTCTACCTTTACAAGTCTTGGATCATATGCGTATATAGGCATGAACTCTTCACCGTTCTCATCAACAAACTTGATCTTCTCCTCGCTGATATTCCAGTGGATAGCATCCTCGCTCTCTCCGAGGTAGATGTATGGAATTCCATTCACCTGCTCACCTCTGAATACTCCAACAAACTTTCCATCAAATGGAACTACTGCACTATTGAATATTCTTGCAACACCCTTTGCCGGATTTCTTCCTATTATAGGATTCTCTGTATATCTCCAGATTGGAGCGTCATGATTGTCATTTGCCGGTCTGTCCTGCCATGGCACGTTTGGCACAGGCTCGCTGAACATTTTTACTTCTGACATAAGTACCTCTTTCTTCCGGCATCTTAGCCGGATTTTTTATTTTATTATCACGTTATATGGTATCTGCACAGGCAAAGGGCATACTAACCAACGTGCTGTTTCATCTGGCAGCCCATATATTATACTTTCTTACTTGTCTGTATTCTTAAGAAACTCCAGGTTCTTCTTGATAAGCTCACATCTCTGTGCTACGCACTCTACACTTCTTCCCGGATCAGATGGTGTGTTGAATACATAATCGATAAGTCTGTCAACTGTTGTTGTTGCAACATGCATTCTTGTATCGCTTGATGCGTAGTAGATGAACACTTCGTTGTTCTCGTTTACGATGGCGCCATTTGTGAATACAACGTTGGATACATCGCCGACTCTCTCCTCACCACGAGGTCCGATGAGCATTCCTGATGGCTCAGCGATAACCTTTGAAGGATCATTGAGGTCTGTTGCAAATGCGTAGAGTACATATCTAAGACCGGCAGCTGTGTTTCTCACACCATGTGCGATGTGGATCCAGCCCTTGTCTGTCTTTATTGGAGGTGCACCTGCACCGTTCTTTGCCTCTGTTATAGTGTGGTACTTACGAAGACTTGTCATCTTCTCCTCGTCTATAACCGCATGCTCTATATCATCACAGAGACCGAATCCTATTCCGCTGCCGCTTCCTGTCTCGATGAAATCATCCATTGGACGTGTATAGAATGCGTACTTGCCATCCACAAATTCAGGGTGAAGTACAACATTTCTCTGCTGTGGGGAACGAAGAGTCTTGAGGTTGTCAAGGCGCTCCCAGTGCTTTAAATCCTTTGTTCTCACGATACCTGCTGCTGCAACTGCTGCTGAGAGGTCATTTACAGTTGTATCCTTGCTCTCTGAACAGAACACACCGTAGATCCATCCATCCTCGTGCTGTGTCAGTCTCATATCATATACATTTGTTTCCTCAGGACATACATCATCCAGAAGGATTGGATAATCCCAGAAACGGAATCCATCGATACCGTTGTCACTCTCAGCTACGCCGAAGAATGACTTTCTGTCATTTCCCTCTATTCTTGCGACAAGATAATACTTGCCGTTCAGGTAGATAGCACCTGAGTTCATGACAGCGTTAACTCCGAGACGCTCAATGAAGTATGGATTTGTCTCAGGGTTTAAGTCATATCTCCATGTGAGAGGTATCATCTCTCTTGTGAGTACAGGGTACTCATATCTGTCATAGATTCCATTATAGAAATCTGTCTTCTTATTCTTTCTCTCAAGAAGCTTGTTCAGTTTGTCAAGCTCTACATAATATTTCTCATTCATCATTTAGGCATTCTCCTTATAATTTGAAAGCAATTGAATGCTATTTATTTGCCGTCAGCGAGTCTGTTCATAATCTCAAGGCACATTCTGCCGTTGTGGTATGGGCACTTCCATGGCTCAACTATAGGACGTCCGACTCTTGGTGTTCCATCCGCATTCAGATCCCAGAACCACTCTGATCCCGGTCTCTTGTCTATGAAGTATTCCTTTATATACTCCCACACCTTCTCAGCAGCCTCGTAATACTTCTTATCACCCGACTTTTGATAAGCATTTATGAATCCTACTATTGATTCTGCCTGAACCCACCATACTCTTACCGTGTATGGCACGCCCTTTTCACATTCTGTCAGAACTGAATGTCCATCGAAAGCAATCTCATATATCTGCTCTGCAAGGATATCTGTTATCTTTGTAATCTTCTCTGTGTACTCTGCCTCTCCAAGCACCTCGGTCGCCCTATCCAGGAGCCATGATGTCTCAATGTCATGTCCGTATGAGTACAGATCGATCAGAGAGTTATAATCCTTATCAAAGAACACTTCCTGTCTCTTAAGCTCCGGATTGTATACCTTATCAGCAAATACATCGAGCAGCCATTTCAGGCGCTCCTTTACCTTGGAATCCTTGGATACCTTATAAAGTTCTGTGTAAGCCTCAAGTGCATGGAGCAGTGTGTTCATTGTTCTCTCTGCGAGAACACCATTCTCAGAAAGCTTATCATTTGACTCTGGCTTGAACTCTCTTGTAAATGCCTCGAGATAGCCACCTTCGTCAGTACATTTCTCTTCTATTGTATGGAAAAGCTGCAGGGCCAGGTCCAAAGCTTCCGAATCACCGGAAGCTTCGTAATAGGCGGATAAGGCATATATACTAAATGCCTGATTGTATGTGTGTTTTGTCGTATCTTTGGGTGAACCATCGTAATTCATGGACCAATATATTCCGCCATATTCCCTGTCTATACAATATTCTTTCAGAAATTCATATCCATGAGCAGCCTCATCTAGAAGCTTCGGGTCCTTGAGTGCCTTATACGCACTTGCGAAGAACCAGGTAATTCTACTGTTAAGAATACAACCCTTCTCAGCCTTTTTATCAAGGTTGAGGTCATAATCCATATACCCATAAAATCCGCCGTACTCATCATCCCTCAGGGCCTCCCAGAATGGGATGATAGCATCTATTAATTCTTTTTGAATTTCATTTCTCATATTCATGAACTCTCTTCTTCTAATAAATTATTAACCCTTTACAGCACCCTGTGTAATACCACTGTAGATCTGTTTCTGACAGCAGATGAATACTATAAGTGCCGGTATGATCGATATGATAACACCTGCACATATCAGGTTGTACTGGCTGCCCATAGGTCCTACGAACTTGTAAAGTGAGATAGCCATTGTCTTGATCTCCGGGCTTATGAGGTAAAGGTTTGCAGCGTAGTACTCGTTATAGATTACAACGCCTTTCAGTATACAAGCAGTAACGATAGCCGGCTTGAGAAGTGGAAGTATGATCTTCCAGTAGATGGTCCAGTATGATGCACCATCCACGATAGCTGACTCGTCAAGAGATACTGATATGTTCTCCATAAACTGTATAAAGATGTAGATCGAGATAACATCTGTACCACAGCTCATGATGATGTAACCATATAAGTGATCTATGAATCTCAGATCACCCATGATGTTGTAGACTGTAACCTGCATAGCAACTGCAGGGAGCAATGATGCCACAAGGAAAAGTGTTCTGATAAAGCCGTTTCCCGGGAACTTGAATCTGTTAAGCACATATGCAAGCTGTGTTCCTATTACAACTGACACGATAAGTACGCATACCATGACTATTACTGAGTTGAGGAATGCACGTCCCATGTTGGCAGTCGTGAATGCCTTTACAAAGTTGCTGAAGTTCAGAAAGCTTTCAGGAAGTTCCATTACTGAAGTAGCCTTATACTCATCTGTTGTCTTGAAGGCTGTTGTAACACATGATATAAGAGGTACAACCGCACACAGTGAGAAGAATATGAGTACAAAGTACTTGAGGAAACCTCTTACATAATATCCAACGGTTCGTTTTTCTTTTATTGGTGCTATGCCTGGCACATCTGTCTTTCCTCTTGCCATGTTACTTGCCCCCCTTCGCAGAAGCAGCCATCTGCTTCACGTATTTCTTGGTATCTCTCTCCTGTTTCTTGCGAAGCTTCTTTGCCTTATAACTCTCATCATCTGAGCTTGAATCCTTGAAGATGTACTCAAAGAACAGCTTCTGAAGCGCAGCACATATAAGTATGATAAGGAGAAGTACAACTGCCATTGCTGAAGCAAGACCGACCTTCTGGCTTGTATGTGCTATCTTGTTCATGATGATGAAGTAAGTACCTGTTCCGTTTGCACCTGTTGTGATAACGAAAGGCTGCTCGAAAGCACTGAGTGATCCTGTTATTGCTAAAATTACATTTAATGTAACGATTGTCTTGATACTTGGCAGTATGATATATCTAAACTGCTGGAATTTATTTGCACCATCAAGCTCTGCTGCCTCATAAAGTTCTGCATCTACCGACATGATAGCTCCAATGAAGAGAACCATCATCTGTCCAAGGTATCTCCAGACCGAGGTTGAAACCAGTGTCCAGTTGTTGACACTCTGGTCTTTGAGCCAGTATGGAAGGTTGTCTAAGCTAAATCCACACAACTGAAGGATTGAATCAAACACGAATCCTCTTGTGAAGAAGAATTTGAAAATGAAACCTACAGCGATACCACTGATAAGATAAGGGAAGAAAATAAATCCCTTGAAAAGGTTACCACCTTTTACTTTGAAACTCAGAAGAGTTGCAAGGAAAAGTGCAAGCACTAACTGTACAAGTGCTCCTACGATGTAATACAAACTGAGCTTTAATGCACCGAAACAGTCTTTTCTTGTGAACACATCGATATAATTTGCTAATCCTACGAATTCTCTCTTTTCTACAGGCGTCGTATATTTCATCTTGTAGAAACTAAATTTAACCATCTCTCCGAATGGTATATATGTAAATACTAATAGCAAAAGCAATGGGATAATTGCGAAGGCTGCGCATATTATAACCTGCTGCCCCTTCCTGCTTGACGCCCATTTACCAAAGCCGGATTGTTTTTTGTTAGCCATACTCATTCCACCGCCTTTTTTTAATAAACCGGGGCGGGCAATCCCACCCCGGTCTGTAGCTTATTCTTACTTGTTATAATAGAGTCTTTATTACTTCTCAGTAACTTCGATTCCTAATGACTCCTGAGCATCTGACCACTTCTGGTTCCACTCAGCCATGATATCGTCGAATGACATGTCGCCGTTTGCAGCATGCTCGATGATGGCCTGGATCTTGTCGTTACCACTATTGCTTATGTTAAGCTCTGACTCTGAGTTGAGCTGGTTGAGATAATCCTCCTCGCCCTCAAGAGCTGCCTCGTCTGCAACGAAGTCAACACCGTCGAATGAGATCTTTGACTCTGAACCAGGAACAATTGCAAGTGAATCCTCGTTGTAAGCATATCCTGACTTCTCTGTCATCCACTTAACAAATACAAGAGCTGCCTGTTTCTCATCATCTGAAGCGTTTACGTTGATACCGTAGCAGTAATCTGCACCTGATGAAGCGTACTGCTTACCATTTACTGAGATAGGGAAAGGAATGTATCCTATATCGTCTGCGTTAGGTCCGCCTGCTTCCATCTGTGGGTATGCCCATGAACCAAGTACCATACATCCGATCTCGCCGTTGTTGATCATTCCTTTACATGACTCCCAATCTGTTGTTGAGTAATCATCCTCTGTAAGTCCCTGTGATACTGCATCGTAAAGAATCTTATATACTGCATAAGCATGTGTATCGTCGCCATAGTTCTTGAACGGATCCTTTGTATGGGCTAACTTCTGGTTCTTGTATGTAGCATCGCCTGTTGCTGTGATTGAGATATAATCATCCCAAGCTCCCATTGTCCAGCCTGCTGCATAGTTTGTGTAAAGTGGAATACAATCCGGATTCTTATCCTTGATTGCCTTGAGTGCCGCGATGAACTCCTCTGGTGTCTTAGGTACGTCTGTTACACCTGCATCAGCAAATACCTTCTTGTTGTATACGATACCCTGTGTTGTAGCTGCAAGAGGTACACCATATACCTGACCCTGATACAGCCATCTGTTTGAGTAATTTACAAGACTGCTCATTGTATCATAATCGCCAAATGACATGAAATATGTTGAAAGGTCTGCCATGTCAACTGCCGGGATACACATTACTGTCTCGTAGTTTCCTGACTGAAGATGTGTAAGAGCATCTTCTGCATAGTTTGTATCTGTGATAACATCAACCTTGATGTTTGGATACTCCTTGTTGAAGTCCTCAAGATACTGCTTCCAGTTCTTTCCGCCGTAGTCATCTGAGTCCATATCAGTTCTGTTGTTGTAGAACTTGATCTCCGCTGAAAGATCTGTGAAGTCTGTTCCTAACTGGATGTCTGCATATGACTTGATTCCCTCAGCATCAGCTGTTGTGTCATCTGCTGAATCACTTCCTGCTGCCTCTGTGGCAGCCTTTGTTGCCTCTGTTGTGTCCTTGTTATCGCTGTCTGAGCCTCCACAACCTGCAAGTGATGCTGCCATAAGACCAGCCATTGCGATACATGCAATACGCTTTGATTTCATAGTTTTGTCCTCCTTAAAACCTTCTTTATTTTTAACTTTATATTAAGTATACGTTAATTTACTTTTTAGTCATCACTCAATTTTGTTTTTAATCACAGTATTTTGTACTTTTCGTTAATTTTACCATTATCATTATTTTTTTCAATATCACATAGGCATTTTATCTATATATTTTTATCTTTAATTAGTATTTTATTGTTTTTTAGCTAATTAACCACTAATTTATATCGCTTTTAGCTTGTGATGATTGTTTAATAATTGTATTATTATGGATAGGAGGTGGTTTACATGTTAGCTAAAGAATTAATTTCCTGCACTGTACTGTCAGGTTACAATATTCAGAAAGATATTGAGAACGCAAGATTCCACAGCGCGTTCTTTACATATGAAGAATCAATGATTAACGATGGCCTGATTCATCTTCTGGCCAACGGCGATATTTCTTTTGCTTATTCATGCAGTTATACCTTCTCTTTCATTCCGTGTTACCATTTCTTCTATATATATGAAGGAACTCTTACAGTAACATCGGGCAGCAGCAAATCATCATATTCCAAGAATACAGCCGCGCTTTTTGAGGCAGGATCAGAAATAACATACGCCACGAACGGCAAGTGTCGTTTCTACGATGCATTCATCCTCGGAGCTCCGCTTCGCCTGTATCACGAGTTTCTCCCCGAATCCATATATTATAAAAAGGACTCTGCCGGAGCCTCTGTACTCTGGAGCCATCTTTCACTGATAAGCAGACTCCAGGGGGAGTTGTCTGCCACCGATATTTTCAGAATTTCCAAATGGTTTAATGATATCCTGACCGAATTATGTGTATTTATTGAAAACTCATCCAAGAAGATGGATTGTGTGCCTTCTTATCTTTTATCGGTAAAGAATCAGATGGATACAAACTACGCCGAACCGATGTCGCTTGATGACCTCGAGGCAACTTACAGGATCAGCAGATACAGGATATGCAGAGAATTTTCATTTCACTTCGGTGAATCACCTATGCGCTATCTCAACAGTCGCAGGATCGATGCTGCCAAAAGGCTCCTTCTCACAACAGATCTGTCCGTCCACGAGGTCGGATCCCAGGTTGGAATCGAGAACACAAACCATTTTATAAATCTGTTCAAAAAAGACACCGGTACAACTCCGCTGTCTTTCAAGCAGGCTGCACCGGTGTCTATTTCCGATTTGCATTACAATTGATATGTAGTTTTATTATCGTTCCATTATCGTTCTATTCTGGCAACGCTATCCTTTACCACGATTCGTCCATCCACGACAAATATGCCATCAGTATATTTTTCGTTGGATATCTTTTTTATAATCTTATGCATGGTTCTCTCTGCCATCTCCTGCATATTGATCTCGTATGTGGTCACGCCTATATCGCAGCTTCCAGGATACATGTAATTATCAAACCCCACAACGGACACATCCTCAGGAACTCTGTAGCCCGCAGCATTGAGTATCTTTATGAGCGTAGCTGCCGCAAGATCACAGTTGCACACAAACGCTGTAGGCATATTCTTTGGAAGTTTAAAACAGTTCTCCTCGTCAAACTGCCCCGTCTTCACATCTCTGTCCGGAATAACCCAGTCTTCTCTGAGCGGAATATCATGCTCCAACAAAGACTTTATATAGCCCAAATATCTGTCAGTTATACTGTTCGTTGAACCTATCGTGCCAACATATGCAATATCTCTATGTCCCATATCATACAGATAATTAGTCAGCATATAGCTTCCATAGAAACTGTTTGCTATAACCGTGTCTATCGGTCTCGAATTGTCATAGTAATCCACATATTCTACAGGAACCTTGGCTGTCTTCTCCAGCTTTTCCAGGTATTCCTTACCCATGGAACCTACAACAACTATTCCATCAACCTTGTCATCCTCCAAGAGCATAGGCATCTCAGCGTTCAATACACTATCTCTGGAAACAAACTCCAGCATAGTAAAGCAGCCTCTTGCCACCGCCTTTTTGTTAAGCACCTGATATAACTGCCAATAGAACGACGGATACTTTCCAAGGTATATCTCTTGAATGAGAACACCAATATTATACTTTTTCTTTGCCGTCTTCTTTCTGATCTCAGATGGTGACTGGTATCCCATCTCATCTGCCAACTGTTTGATCTGTGCTCTGAGTTCCTCGCTGACACCCTTCTGATCTGAAAGTGCCTTTGAGACCGTCACGGTACTCACGCCAACAATGGCAGCTATGTCTCCCAATTTTACTGATTTTGCCATAACTAGTCCTTCTCACTCTATTTTTACGTGGTTAAACAACTTAATTTTATTTTATTTTTAAGTTAAACTATTGTCAAGCACAAAGTGATAAAGCCTGCTCATATAATCCCCACGCATATCTTCCACAAGCATCCCGGCATTCATCAGAAGATCTCCCCCATACACTTCGTCCGTGCCATCAAGTCTGTAACCAGCAGTCACGTCAAGCCCTAAAAGTTTTATCTTTCTACTGTGTACGTTAGGTCTTCCAAGCACCTGAACGTAAGTCACCAACGCCTCACTCTTATCCTTTGCAACAACCATCCAGCAATCATACAGTCCATTTTCCCTGTACGATGCAACCCTATAATAATCACCCTCCCTTACAAGGTCATTATATTTATGATACATAGACACCTGCTCAGGGATCATCGCACGTTCTTCTTCACTTATTTTTGTGATATCGAGCTCATAGCCAAATGTTCCCGCCAGAGCCACATGTGCCCTGGTCATAAAAGGTGTACTCCTTCCAACTGTGTGATTAGGGCAATCCGACACATGGGCGCCCATGGTCGAAAGCGGATATATCAGTTCCGTTCCCTCCTGTATAGAAAGTCTCTCTATGGCATCCGTGTCATCGGAGCACCATATCTGCGGACTGTAGTAAAGCATGCCAGGGTCAAATCTTGCACCACCGCCCGAGCAGTTCTCAAGCAAAAGATCTGGGAAATCGTTAACAAGGCGCTCTTGCAGCTCATATACTCCAAGCACATACCTGTGAGCCAATTCTCCCTGCCTGTCTCCGGTGAATTCTACGCTGCCGATATCCGTGAGCTGTCTGTTCATATCCCACTTAACATACTCAATATTTGCGGATGAGATCACGTTATGCACACATTCATACACATAGTCTCTAACTTCTTTTCTCGAAAGATCAAGCACGTACTGATTTCGCGATAATGTAGCCGTTCTCTCCGGAACCGCAAACGCCCAGTCAGGATGCTTTCTGTAAAGTTCAGAATCAGGGGAAATCATTTCAGGCTCCATCCATATTCCAAATTTCAGCCCCAGCTTATTCACCTCATCGACAAGATGTTTCAAACCGCCCTTGATCTTGTTTTCATTTACAAACCAGTCTCCAAGACTTGTGGCATCATCATTTCTATGTCCAAACCAGCCATCATCCATGACCAGCATCTCTATTCCATGTTCTGCCGCACTCTTTGCTATCGCAAGGAGCTTATCGGTATCAAAGTCAAAATATGTAGCCTCCCAGTTGTTGATGAGGACAGGTCTCTTCTGGTGAAGATATCTGCTCCTTATCATGTGGCATCTGTAAAAATCATGAAGATTTCTAGTCATCTGTCCAAGTCCATCATGGCTGTATGTAAGCACAACCTCAGGCGCTGTAAACGTCTCTCCAGGCGTGAGCCACCACTCAAATCCCTCTGAATGTATGCCCATGACTGCGCGTATGGAATCAAACTGTGATTTCTCTATCTGTGCGATGAAGTTACCCGAGTACACAAAATGCATTCCATATACATCACCCGTAGTCTGATCTGTCCCCTTTGTCATCCATGCCATAAACGGATGGTCCTGGTGGGATGACTCACCACGGAGAGAGCTTACACTCTGCTTGCCATAAGCTATCGGGCGTCTCTCGATCTGTCTCTCCCTGGCCCATGAGCCATGAAGAGTAAGCATCTCAAAATCCTCGTCATCCATGTCTATACATGCAGAATATACCTTTGTGAGCCTGACATCCTTATCACCTGCATTTTTCACGCTCACACTTCTGGTTATAACATCCTCATCCTCAAACACAGAATATATCAGGTCAACATCAATGCCACATCCCCCATCCATCATATGGACAACGAGAGTCTGAACCTCCTCTTCTCCCGCAAATGATGCCGGAAGGCCACTAATCCCCGGTTTTCCATTTACAATATCGTAATCCACAAATTTCAGATCAACGGTTCTGCTGCCATTTGCGGTCTTTACTGCAATACAACTCTCCCTGTAGTCTCCTATTCCATTTCCGGAATACTCTGTCGGAAATGTATCCATAAATGAACATCTCTCCCTGTTATTCTTGGACGGAACAAAAGGAGCCTCACACGTTCTCAAAAACTGATCACATTTCTGCGGACGAATCTTCTGTCCATAATATATATGTCCGACAAACCCCTCTTCATCGACGATTCCGATCCGGTAACTCGTGTTTCTCGTATCAAGTTCAAATATTCTGTTTGCCTCATCATATCTTATGCTCATATGTATCTATAGTCTCCTCGTTTTATTTATGGGTATCACTCTCTGCTTATGTATTCAAGAAATTCAAGTGCAAGATCCATATTCTTGGCATTCTCACCAAATCCCACTGCAACATCCATTTCATACCAACCGGTATCCTTCACCCAGGAATTATCACCGATCTTTATTCCGACAGGTATCTTCTCACCCGTTTCAATAACCGTTGCATACACAAACGAATCTTTATACTTTTCTTTCAGTTCATCAGTCAGCACCTTATCAAGATCCTGCATATATCCGAACTCTCCAAAACTCATGACAAGGTCTGTGTCGGCAAAGAACACGTCCACCGCATTCGCCATGAATTTGTTCTGTATAAGCTGTAGACTATCCTGACTCATGGCATCATTCGGATCAGTTGATACGCCGATCCCTGTACTTATGCTGACATATTCCTTCTCCGCATCAAGGCCATTTTCACTGAGGAATTCCTCATAATATGCCTTGTCATTCGCCGCAGATTCCTGTTGTGTAGTGTTGACCGCAAGGATGTTGAGTGCAGCAGATTCCGCCGTAAAATGTTTTACGACAAGGAATACAACTATGCCAACAACAACAAGTGCAAATAGAGCCTTCGGGGCATAATACTCCAGTATATATTCCCTTTTCTGCTGTTTGTTCATAAGACTGAGCTTCTGTTTCTCAGACATATGCTCATCCACATCCAAGACACTCTCCGGCTCTCGTTTCTCTTTTTCATCGGTTTTCTCATCGATGATATGTCCAGCGATACTTTTTATATTTTTCTTTTCTATTTCTCTCTCTTTTTTTATTTCTTTTTCTATTTCTATTTCTTTTTCTGGCATATAATCTCCTATACTACTCCTATACGCGTTTGCCACACACTGCCGTTACTTTATACATTGTAGCATTTTTTAGTTAATTTTTAAACAGGTTTTTAACATTTTTAACTATATTTTACTTTTACAAAAGGGACCTCAGCCTCAAAGCCGAGATCCCTCTTGTTCAGCGCATTGGCTGGAAAGTGCATTCGTATGTTAATTTTTGTAGTATATGGAAGGAATGTTTTTATTTTTCGGCAGTAAATTCTGCCATACTTTGTGATTGTTTATTTAACAAGCTCCTGCACACATGCTTTCATCTCGTCTATCTTTGACATGGCATTTTTTAGGCTGTTTTCATTCACGCCAAAGTAGAATTTGATCTTTGGTTCATTTCCGGAAGGCCTAACCGCGAACCACGCATTATTTTCCAGCTCATAGTACAGCACGTTCGACTTTGGAAGGCCCATATTCTCCTCCTCGCCATCAAGCGGCTTGCGGATTCCGCTCACATAGTCCCTCATGCCGATAACCTTGATACCTGCAAAGGTCGTAAGTGGATGGTTTCTGAAGTTCTCCATCATCTCCTTAATCTGTGCTGCACCATCTACACCCTTTAGAGTTATCCCAAACGCACCTTCAAAGTAATAGCCATATTTGCGGTAAACCTCTTCCATGGCATTACAGATGGTTTCTCCCTGCAGCTTATAAAATGCTGCTATTTCACATAAAATGACAACGGCTGCGCAGGCGTCCTTGTCACGAGTGTAGTCTCCTACCAAACATCCAAAGCTCTCCTCCATTCCGAAGATGAACTTGTATGTGTTGTTCTTCTCAAAGAGAAGTATCTGCTCACCTATGTACTTGAATCCGGTGAGTGTCTCTATATATTTCAGTTTGTAATTCTCTGCTATCGCCTTTGTAAGATTGGTGCTGACAACCGTGTTACAGATAGCTCCGTTTGCCGGCAGCTTGCCGACTGCCTTCTGCTCGCGGCATACATATTCTGCTATCAGGGCACCTGTCATATTGGCATTGAATCGGACATATGGATATGCCGGATCATCTGCAAATTCCGTGTCCTTCCAGATTCCCGTGCTGTCCTTGACGTATATTCCAAGTCTGTCTGCATCAGGATCTGTGGCCATGATAACGTCCGCATCAACCTTCTTTGCCAGTTCTATTCCCATGGCAAATGCTGATGGTTCCTCCGGATTTGGTGACTTGACTGTACTGAAGTCCCCGTCAGGAACAGTCTGCTCCTCTACAACATATACGTGCTTGAAGCCAAGTCTCTTGAGCACTTCCCTTACAGGTACATTTCCTGTTCCATGAAGTGGTGTGTATACTATCTTGATATCGTCTGCAACCTTTGGAATTATGTCGCCGTGGATGGTCTGCTTTATGAGCGCCTGATAATAGTTCTCATCAACACTTGCAGGAACCATACAGAACAGACCGTCTGCAACCGCCTTGTCCTTGTCCATGGTCTTGACATCCTCGTATCTCTCTACATCCGCCACATGCTTCAGGATATCCTGATCCTGAGGGGATACGATCTGGCTGCCGTCCTCCCAGTACACCTTATAGCCGTTGTACTCAGGTGGATTGTGGCTTGCTGTTACCACGATTCCGGCTATACATCCAAGCTCTCTCACTGCAAATGACAGTTCAGGTGTAGGGCGGAGTGCATCAAACACATAAGTATTTATGCCATTTGCATTGAGACACAGAGCTGATGCCTCTGTGAACTCTGCTGACATATTTCGGCAGTCATGTGCAATTACTACACCTCTCTTAGCAGCCTCAGGGCCAACCTCAAGTATGTATTCTGCAAGGCCCTGTGTAGCCTTTGTAACTGTATATATATTCATTCTGTTGGTTCCAGCACCCATGATTCCGCGCATTCCGCCGGTTCCAAATTTCAGATTCTTGTAGAATCTGTCCTGGATCTCTTTGTCATCATCTGCGATACTTCTAAGCTCTTCCTTGGTCTTCTCATCAAAGCAGTCTGACTCAAGCCAGAACTTGTATTCGTCCATGTAACCCATCTTTTTTACCTCCACCTTGTAATTATTTTTAGTCGCGACCGCGATCTTCGAACCTATTTTCTGCTGACATTTATTTGCCAGCCATTTCGTTTCTTACCAATCATCCCGTTTTATGAGAACATCGCCTTCACATTTGCCGCAAGCCCGTCAAGCTGCTCTGCCGCATCCTCCTGTGAGTTTCCCTTTACCCCGAGATAGAACTTGATCTTCGGCTCTGTGCCTGAAGGTCTCACAAGGAACCATGCGCCATCCGCAAGCTGATAATATATCATGTTGGACTTTGGAAGCACCGCCGCCTCGGACTTGCCTGTCGCTGCGTCTGTCTCTGTTCCAAGCTTGTAGTCGTAGATCTTCTCCACGCTGTAAGTTCCGACCTTCTGCACCGGATTATCTCTCAGCGTCTGTATCATTGACTGTATCTTTGCAGCACCCTCGCGTCCGTCAAACTTCATGGTCTGAACCTTCTCTTTGTAGTAACCATATTCCTGCCACAATTCAACCATTCTGTCCCACAGAGTCATGCCACGGTTCTTGTAGTATGCCGCAGCCTCACAGAGAAGCATCAGCGTTCCAACCGAGTCCTTGTCCCTTGCATATGTACCAGGCAGACATCCAAATGTATCTTCAAGCCCGAACACATAATTGTGTTCACCTGTCTGCTCATAAGCCCTCATTCTCGATGCTATATTCTTAAATCCGATCAGGTTGTTGCAGTCACAGAAAGTGTCGTACTTCTTACATATCTCCTTGACCATATTGGTGATAACAACCGTAGTTACAATCGCCGGATTCTCAGGCAGTCTTCCGCTCTGGGATCTCTGCATCAGCACGTAATCACAGAGGATCGCACCGAACATATTGCCCGTAAATTCTTTATATTCATTATTCTTGCTGTCATATCCATACATTCCGAGTCTGTCAGCATCAGGGTCTGTGACAAGAATCAGCTCGCCGCCGACCTTCTTTGCCAGCTCAAGACTCAGGGCATACGCCTCTGCGCCCTCAGGATTTGGAGATTTCACAGTTGGGAAATTACCATCTTGAACAGCCTGTTCCTCAACGACATGTACATCCTTGAAACCAAGTTCGCTGAGAACTCTTGTAACAGGCTTAAGGCCTGTTCCGTGAAGCGGAGAATATACGATCTTCAGATCTCCCGCCTTCTGAATCTCCTCCGGATTCATGACAAGCTTGTGAAGCTCTCCTATATATGCGTCATCGATCTCCTGACCGATCACATTCAACAGTCCTGCATCTATTGCAGCGTCCTTGTCCATAGTCTTAACCATGGAGAAATCTTCTATATTGTTGACCTCTGCAATGATCTCCTTATCCTGAGGAGATACGATCTGGGCTCCATCATCCCAGTAAACCTTATATCCGTTGTATTCCTTTGGATTGTGGCTTGCCGTTATATTCACGCCGATATTGCAGTGCAGATGTCTCACTGCAAATGAAAGCTCCGGTGTCGGACGGAGCGCATCAAACAGATACACCTTCACGCCATTTGCACACAGGCAGAGAGCAGTTTCAAGCGCATACAGCGAAGCATTGTTTCTGTTGTCAAATGCTATAGCTGCCGACGGCTCTGATATTCCGAGCTTTGCCAGATAATTTGCTATTCCCTGTGTCGCCATGCGGACTGTATATATGTTCATGCGGTTTGTTCCCGCTCCCATCACGCCTCGAAGTCCGCCTGTTCCAAATTCCAGATTTGTATAGAATCTGTCCTCAATCTCTTCTGCATTATCTCTGATACTGATAAGCTCTTTCTTTGTGTACTCGTCAACCTGGTCACTGCCAAGCCACATCTCATATTTCTGTTCTGCATCCATACTTAGATTCCCCTTTTTTCCAAACTACTAATCCCTGTTATACCGATGTATATTCAACGCACACTCTCTTGTCTTATGCTTGTTTTATGCTTGTCATATGCCGTTTTTGTCGCAAAACACTGTCTGACCAGCTTGTTTTCGCATATTTTGTTTAGTTCTTTTTTAGCTAATTTTACTTAATTAAATATTAGATTAATGCGTTTTTAATTTCAATATTTAATCTTGCGTTTTATATCACTTTATTGCGCAACGAAAAAAATCTCCCCAGACAGCCTTTTTGTGCTGTCCGAGGAGAATTTTGTATCTTTTTCCAGAAAAACGCCGCTCTCTGCGATAATTTTATCGTTATCAATTACCCAACAAATTACTCCGCCAATTATTCTGCAAGCTTATTGAGCTTCTCAACAAGTGCAGCCTGAAGAGACTCAAGCTTTGCATCGGCATCCTCAAGGCTTGTTCCCTTGATTCCATAGTAAAGTTTGATCTTTGGCTCAGTTCCTGATGGCCGTACGCATGCCCACGCGCCATCCTCAAGGTCATAATAGAGAACGTTGGACTGTGGAAGTCCTGACTCTGTTACTACTCCTGTGGCAAGATCTGTGATAGTATTCTTCTCGTAATCACGAACCTTGAGAACCTTGAGTGTATCTATCTGAGTGATGGACTCTGATCTAAGTGAAGACATGATCCTTCTTATCTTCTCTGCTCCCGTAACACCCTTGAGTGTTATTGTGTAGAGGCCTTCCTTGTAGTATCCGTACTTCTCATAGAGATCGAGCATGTGATCCCACAGAGTGATTCCCTGGCTCTTGCAGTATGCAGCAGCCTCGCAGAGACACATAACCGCAACCGGAGCATCCTTGTCTCTGGCATATGTTCCAACCAGGCATCCGTAGCTCTCCTCCATACCCATCACAAAATTGTATGAGTTATTCTGCTCGAAGAATTTTATCTGTTCACCGATGAACTTAAAGCCTGTGAGAACCTCGATGAGATTTACATTGTAATCTGCCGCCAAAGGGTCAGCCATATTTGTGGTTACAATAGTCTTGACCATCGCCGGATTCTTCGGCATAAGACCGCATTTTGCTCTCTCTCTGAACTGATACTCAGCGATTATAAGTCCTGACATATTTCCTGTAAATGGCATGTATCTGCCAGTCTTTGTATCAAGCGCGTATATTCCAAGACGGTCGGCATCCGGGTCTGTCGCAAGAACGATGTCCGCATTTTTCTCCTTTGCCAGCTTAAGTGCAAGCTCAAATGCCTTTGGATCCTCCGGATTTGGATACTCAAGTGTTGTGAACTCAGGATCTGGAAGCTCCTGCTCAGGAACAATGTATACGTTCTTGAAACCAAGCTCGGACAGAACTCTCTTTACAGGCACAAGACCTGTTCCGTGGAACGGTGTGTACACGATTTTGATATTCTCCGACTGTTCCTTGATGATCTCCGGATGGATGATCTGCTTCTTGAGTTCCTCCATATATGCGTCATCTATCTCTGCACCTATGATGGTAAGAAGTCCCTTATCTAAGGCTTCTTGCCTATCCATAGTCTTTACTGCGTGGAAATCTGTCACAGCCTTGACTTCTGCAATGATCTCTCTGTCTTTTGGCGCCGTGATCTGTGCGCCATCCTCCCAGTACACCTTATAACCATTGTACTCAGGTGGGTTGTGACTTGCTGTTATAACGATGCCGGCTGTGCATCCAAGTTTTCTGACTGCATACGAAAGCTCCGGTGTAGGTCTAAGCGACTCAAAAAGATAAGCCTTGATTCCATTTGCACATAGGCAGAGAGCAGCCTCAGCGGCAAACTCCGGTGAATACTTTCTTGAATCATACGCTATTGCTACGCCCTTCTCCTGGGCATTCTGCTTTACTATAAAGTTTGCAAGTCCCTGTGTTGCCTTACGAACAGTGTAGAAATTCATTCTGTTTGTTCCGGCCCCGATAACCCCACGTAGTCCACCGGTTCCAAATACGAGATCACGGTAGAATCTGTCTTCGATCTCGGCGTCATCGCCAGCTATAGCTGCAAGTTCTTTCTTTGTGTCATCATCGAAATAATCATCTGTCATCCAAAAATCATATGTGTCTCTGTAACTCATTTTAAACTTCTCCTTTTATCCGACGTCTTCTAAATTTTAAGGAATCCCAGCGGATCTCCATCCGATAGAAAATGTGTCATGAGGTATGCTCCCCTGAGGGATACCTGTTCCTCTGTCAAGATTCTCCTGACCTCAGCGCGGTCTGCCAGTATGACCTGAATGTCCTCTGTACTCTCCTTGCTGTCAAGATTTGGTGTTCCTGCCACCGTGCCAAATACTGCGCAGCTCATCTCATCTGTAAATCCCGGTCCCATATAGAACGGTCTTCTGTAGAGCTCTGCCCCGCCCTCATATACTTCAAGGGAAAGCCCAGTCTCTTCCTTCATCTCTCTGACCGCCGCCTGTGCAGGAGTCTCATCTCCATCCACAAGTCCCGCAGGAAGCTCATATATGTACGCATCAAGAGGATATCTGTACTGCTTTATGAGTACAAGCTTGGGCTCATTCTCAGTCGTCACGCCATATATGACTATGCCCTCCGGTCTTACATCATGGGTCTTCAGCTTTATATTGTTTTCTTTGTTCCTTGAAGCAAAGTAATAATTGAAGTCTTTTCCATCTGTGTCAACCGCATCTATATGATAAAGATTGAGGAACGGATTATCCGTAAGTTTCTGCACATCTCTGTATTTCTCTTTCACTTCATCGCTTCCCTTCTATGTATTTTAATGTATTCAGCCGACCATACATTCGCAAAACCGCACGGTTCCCGTGCTCTTTCGCTGCTGCGCAGCTATTTTGCTCACTGTATGGGGCGGTGACTCTATTCGAGTCACCACAGGATAAGAACACCTGATTCTTACATGCAAGCATGTCGAATCCGCTGTTCTTATCCTGCACGGCTGAATATTTACCTTTATTCAAAATTAGCACAGTTTTCATAATATATCAAACTATTTTTTAGGTAATTTTATCATTTTTTAGCTATTTTTAATGTTTTTAATATACTTGCGACATTTTGCCATATTTTCTCAAGTTAACCCACCATTCGACAAACTTTTTTCGCTGGCACGATCCTAACTCACCACTTGTACAAATAAAATCCGGACATTTTTAATCTGCCCGGATTCTACATAACATTATGCTGTTTATATTCTACTGATCATCTTCCGATATCAGTTGATATTCTGCATCTCTCAGCCTGCAATAATAAAATGTCTGTCCAGCCTCTTCTGTGTAAGTTTCAAATACTCCCGTCACTACAACCTGGCTCTGATCCGCCGGGTAATCATCTGGATATACGGCATCTCCACCGAGTTTATATTCTTATCTCCTCATCACTTTCCCTGCTATACTGTTAAATGCAAATATAACCATATCGCATGCAACGATCGTAGAACCCACCGGTGTTGAAAATAATATAGATACCAGCATGCCGGTCAAAGTTCCCACAACTGACAGTACAGCCGAATATAATACCACTGACCTGAAGCTATACATAACTCTCATTGCCGAAAGTGCAGGAAATACCAGAAGTGCCGTGATGAGCAGGGAGCCCACCAGGTTCATCGCAAGCACTATTTGCTTATGTGTGATAAAGAAGTAATAGAAGTGTAAAAAATTTTGCCTTTCCTATCCGATACTTGTCTTTGGTATCGGATAGGGCGGGCGGTCATTCGGGCAAGTCCACCTTGCCGACGAAAGAATAGTAAATCTCAATATCCTGTCTGCGTGTGCCGTTTTCATCGTAGCTGCACTCATGCACAACGATTTTCTCTACAAACTCACGCAAGAGGGTGTGGGTCAGTTCTTCAAAGTTCATGTGCTTGCGGACAATGTTCATAAACTTTTCTGCGTTTACGGTAGCTTCCTGTGCTTTGGAAAGCTCCGCCTGTATTCTGGCAACACGCTCTTTCAATTCCTGCTGTTCGGCTTCATAGTCTGCCGAAAGCTCCGTGAAACGCTCGTCAGAAATGCGACCGCTTACGCTGTCCTCATACAGCCGCTTGAAAATAGCGGAAAGTTCACCGATACGCTTTTCGGCAGCTTCCAGTTCCTTTTTCTTGGCGGCGTTCCGGCGTTTGCCGCCGTCCTCGTTCTGCTCGATCAGCAGCTTCATAAACCGGGCTTCATGCTTTGCCGCATAGCTCGTCACTTTCCGTAGATTGGAGAGAACGCCCGCAGTCAAAAGGTCGGTGCGGATAAAATGTGCGGTGCAGTCATGGGTGCGCTTCTTGTAGTTCCCGCAGATATAGCAGTCCTGTTTCCGCTTATCGGTCTGGTAACGCTGCTGATACATGACGCTGCCGCAGTCCGCGCAAAAGAGCATACCAGAGAACAAGCCCACTTCATCATAGCGGTTCGGACGCTTGCGCTGTTTGCGTAATTCCTGCACACGCTCCCATGTCTGGGTGTCGATGATAGGCTCATGGTGGTTCTCGAAAATTGCCTGTTTCTCAATGGGATTTTCTATGCTGTGCTTGGTCTTGTAGGACGGTTTCTCCGTCTTGAAGTTCACCAAACAGCCCATGTACTCCCGGTTTTCAAGGATATGCACCACGGTATTTGTCGCCCATTTGCACTCATAGCCGGGGTGATAGCGGCGTGTGCTGCCCGTCCTGCGGTATTCCAGCGTTCCCGGCGTTGGGATTTCCTGCTCGGTCAGCATACGGGCTATCTTGGTCGGACCGTTCCCGGCAAGGCACAGACGGTATATCTGCTTGACCACGGGTGCGGCTTCCTCGTCAATGATGAAGTTTTCGTCCTCGTCCATGAGGTAGCCGTACACGGGTTTGCTCGTAACAGGCTTGCCGCTCATGCCTTTTGACCGTTTTACAGCTTTGATTTTCTTACTCGTATCTCTCACCAGCCATTCGTTGAAAATGTTCCGCAGAGGGGCAAAATCATTGTCGCCCTGTGCGCTGTCTACTCCATCGTTGATGGCGATAAAGCGGACGCCTTTTTGTGGGAAAATCATCTCGGTATACATTCCCACCTGCAGGTAGTTTCGCCCTAACCGTGACATATCCTTTACGATAACGGTAGCCACTTTCCCGGCTTCAATGTCCGCAAGCATGGATTGAAAGCCCGGTCTTTGGAAGTTCGCACCAGAATAGCCATCGTCCGTGTACCAGCGCAGATTGGAAAAGCCGTTCTGCTTTGCGTAGGTTTCAAGGATACGCTTCTGGTTGGAAATGGAATTACTTTCGCCTTGCAGCTCGTCCTCATGGGATAGTCTTGGATAAAGGGCAGTGATTT
>ERZ827088.1241-NODE-1241-length-32742-cov-3.582984_pt1 | contig 32742 bp, 29 predicted proteins | sample MGYA00519922_ERZ827088 | MGnify/ENA primary metagenome ERZ827088 (study PRJEB31778, sample SAMEA3449254) | human gut metagenome | biome: human gut; feature: human-associated habitat; material: faeces | place: United Kingdom | collected 2010/2012 ...
GCGCAAAGTCCGTACCGTTGTAGGCCACATCGCTCTTGATGGGCGGCTGGTTGAATTGCAGCGCTCGGCGGTTAATCCCCGCCTGTACCGGATCGCCGGCATGGGGCACAATGCGGTAACAAAAGCTGTGGTGACCCATATCCGCCGTTACATCCGGACGAATGGGAGAACGCAGCAGGGACAGACTGATCTGATTTTCCAAAAAGCCTACGCCGTACTTCCCGTCGTTCAGGATGGCGACGCCGCCGTCTGTCTCACTGAGATCGCACCACTTGTGGTGGCAGCACTCAAAGCGAGCCTGCTGCCAAGTGGTATTGCGGTGGGTGTCCCTGGCAATATAACCGGCGGAGGTATCGCACAGCGCCTGCCGTGCCAGCACATTACAATCGAACAGCACTTTGGCCAGCACATGTTTCTCCTGCCAGTCCACCTGATTTTCCACCTCAATGGCGCCGTCTCTGCGGAACAGCCGCAGGTACTGGGTCCAGGTGGATTTATCTGTTTGCAGCACGGTCTTAAAAGTGACGCTCTCGCTGTCCTGTTCGATCAAAGTCAGCGGCTGCGCCACGGTCAGGGGCACTTGCTTGTCTCTGTAATTCGGCAGAATGTCCCATGCGTCATAGTTGCCGGGTTTATCCTCATAAAGAGTCAGTTTATTAAAGGCGCCGTCTGTCCACTCACGCTGCATTTTCTTGTCATACAGGCTTTCTATGGAGCCGTCCACATGGAACTGCACGGTGTAGAAAGGCGTCTCCACCCGATTGCCGTCCACTTGCAGCCAGTCGCCGCGATAGGCGGTCTTGCGCAGGGTGCCACTGCCCAGGGGTGCTAAATTGGGCAACAGCCAGTTGCCTCGCTTGCCCATACGGGTGGCGGTACCCCGTTTGTTTTCCACAAACGTCAGGGCATCATAAGTAAAGTTCAGCGGGTTAAAATAGCGGTTGCCGGTGCCGATCATGGCGTCCAAAGCCTTCTCAATCTCTTGATAATCCGCCATGGCGTCCTGAAACACCGGGTGAATATGGGAGCCGGGCAAAATATCATGGAATTGGTTGATCAGCAGCTTCTTATAAAGTGCCGTGATCTCCGGTGTGCGATTCTCGCCACGCAGCACAGTGAGCATTTCCGCCAAGCGGAACTTATTTTCCAGCCGCCGATTGGCGCGCTTTAAGTCGCTCTTGGTGGTAAAGGTGCCCCGGTGCATTTCCAGGTACAGCTCGCCGTCCCAGGTCTCCAAATTCTCATTGTTTTTCAAATTCTTTTCCAGAAATTCGGCGCCGCCCATGTGGGTGCACTTGGGCAGTACGGACACCTTGGAGAACCGATGCATCAGCTCGATCATCTCTTCCGTGCAGCCGGAACCGCCGTCACCGTAACCAAACATATTCATCGTCTGACCGCCGGTGTCCTTATCAATATACGCCTCCCAGTTGGCCTGTATTTGGGAGGGTGCGTTCCAAGTGATAAAGTGGGTGGGCGGCACGCAAGCCAGTACGCTGCTGCCGTCAATGCCCCGCCAAATAAAGTTGTTGTGGGGGAAGCGATTGGTATCATTCCAGGTGGACATTTTGTTGCTGACAAAGTAGTCCACACCGCATTTTTTCAAAATCTGCGGCAGAATCCAGCTGTTACCGAACACATCCGGCAGCCAAGCATTATTCACCCGCTTGCCAAACATACGCTGATAGGTCTGCTGACCGTAAAGACACTGACGAATGAGACTCTCTGCCGCCGGGATATTGCAGTCCGGCTCCACATACATAGCACCCACCGGCTCGAATTGCCCCCGGGCCACCTTCTCCTGCAATTCGGCAAACACATCCGGGTAATACTTCTCCAGTGTTTCATACACATAGGGCTGGGTGTGGGTGTACTTAAAGTCCGGGTAGCGGTCCATCAGCCGCAGCTGGATGAGCACCGTGCGCAAATTCTTCTGCACCGCATGAATCCGCCGCCAGTAGTAGGCAATATCCAGGTGACTGTGGGCGATCAGCGCCACATCCCCGGCGCCTTTGTAAGTATCGTTGGCAAAGACCACATCGTTAAGATACGCCTGGCACGCTGCCACACCGGTCACACCATCATCGGTAAAGTCCAGGCAGTTCATGGCATTGTTCAGCTCCCGGTTCAGGAACGAACGGTAATCTTCATTAAACAGGTCGCTGCCGGCAATATCCAGCAGCAGCTCAAAGTCATAGACCAAATCCTGCACGGCGTGATCCACAGTGCACAGATACGCGCCCTCAAAGATTTGGCGGCAACCGCGAACAGACAGACTCTCCGGGTTACGCTCATCATCCGGCTTGGAGCGGTTATAACCCATCATCTCAAAATGCAGGGTCTCCCTGGTATCCGCATAGGGTGACAGCAGCATACGCTCCCGGTTGGGATCCACGCCGCCAACATAGCGGCCGTTGACCTTCACGCAAATCTCTGCCGCTGTTTTCAGAGAGAACCAAAGTTCCTGCCCCTGCAAGTGCTTTGGCACCTGCACATCCGCCGTCATAAAGGCGGTACCGTCCGGGGTGAAATACATATCCCCCCGCTTCAAGGGCCGTGGCTCACCGGGATAGAACTGGAATTCCATTTCCGCCACCTGGCGGGCGTCCCGAATCATCAGGTTTTGGATCTCCCACTTTTCGCTGTAAATATAGCGTTTCAGCCAACAAAAGCGCAGGTCCGTCCATTCCTCCGGGCGCATAGAGCGCCGTTCCACTTTAATATGTGCCATACCTGCACCTCCTTAACGATCCTGAAAATAGGGTTTCTTCCGCACCGGTTCCACCGTCAGCTGCAAATGCAGATCCGCCTTCAGCTGCTCTTCAATCCACGCCACGCACCGGTGGAGGATCAAGCACTTGGAGCACTCGCCCCGAAAGCGCAGGGTCAAACGGTCACCCTCTAAAGATACAAATTCTACCCAGCCGCCGTCGCCTTGGATCTTTGGCGCCAGCACCCGGTCTATATACGCCTGTACGGCCTCTTTCTTCGCTGTCATATTCATTCTCCGATCATCTCTTTGATCTGTGCCTGCAAGGCGGCCAGGCGGCTGTGGGCGGCTGCTTTATCCGGATCCACAATGGAGTAGTACACCTTGATCTTCGGCTCCGTGCCGGAGGGGCGAACCGCCAGCCAGGAGCCGTCGGTAAACAGGAATTTCAGCACATTTTCCTTAGGCAGATCACCGATCCCCTTGGCAAAATCCTGTACTCGCTCCACACCGGCAAACATTTGATCCCCGCCGGCACGGAAAGTCTGCATCAGCGCCCCGATCTTTTCGGCGCCGTCCTTGCCCTTCAGCACAAAGCTGTCCAACGCGTCCAAATAGTAGCCGTATTTCTCATAAACAGCATGCAGCGCATCTACCAGAGTCTTGCCCTGATTTTTATACCAGGCGGCCATTTGGCAAATGAGCATAGCGGAAACCACCGCGTCCTTATCCCGGGCGTGGGTACCCACCAGGTAGCCGTAGCTCTCCTCATAGCCGATGACAAATTCCTTGTCTCCGGTCTCCTCGTAAGTATTGATTTTGTCGCCGATATACTTAAACCCGGTAAGGGTCTCCTCAATCTGCAAGCCAAAACTGCGACCGATATTAGCGCCCAGATCACTGGTCACAATGGTCTTGACCAGCGTAGATTTTTCGTTCAGCTGCGCTTTCTTCATGGTCAGTACAAACTGCACCAGCAGCGCGCCGGTCTGATTGCCGGTAAACAGCACATAATCGTCGCCGTCACGCACCGCAATGCCCACACGGTCACAGTCCGGGTCAGTGCCCAGCACCAAATCTGCTCCCTCTGCCTTTGCTTGAGCGATAGCCAAAGTCAGGGCGTCCTTTTCCTCCGGGTTGGGACTACGCACGGTAGAAAAATTGCCGTCCGGCAGTTCCTGGGACTTGACCACAGATACATGCATATTCCGCAGAACCCGTCGCACAGGCACATTGCCGGTGCCGTGGAGCGGGGTATAAACGATCTTCAAATCCGACGGCTGCGTATACAGACTCTGTTGCTCCACAGCAGCGATAAAGGCGTCCAGCTCCCTGTCCCCGACCGGGTGGATATTTGCATGGTCGCTGCAAAAGGGAATGGCATTGTAATCGTCTACTGCGTTAATGTAATCCAGTGCTGCCGCCGCGTCTGCGGTGCACAGCTGGCAGCCCTTGGCGTCATACACCTTGTAGCCGTTATATTCCTTGGGATTGTGGGAGGCGGTGATCATCACCCCTGCGTCACAGTGCAAATACCGGGTGGTAAAAGACAGCACCGGCACCGGCACCAGCCGGTCGTACAGATACACCTGCAAGCCGCAGTTTGCAAAAATGCCCGCCGCCGTCTTGGCAAAATCTGCCGAGTTGTTGCGGGAGTCGTAAGCGATAGCCACTTTCAAGTCCGCCTTGCCGGTGGATTTCAAATAATTGGCAAGGCCCAGGGTGGCCTTACCTACGGTGTAGCGGTTCATCCGGTTAGACCCGGCGCCCATAATGCCCCGCAGGCCGCCGGTGCCAAAGGCCAGGTCCTTATAGAACCGATCCTCGATCTCTTTTTCGTCCGTCAGGCTTTCCAGTTCCGCCTTGGTGTCCGGGTCGGCAAAGGCAAGCCACTGCCGGTATTTCTCTTTGTAATTCATCCTATCACCCTTTACTTAAAGTACATATAAAATTGGCATTTGATCATACCGTTATACAGCTTGCGCCGCTTGTCCGCCTTGCGGCCAAAGCACTTTTCAAACTGTTCATCCGGCGAAATGACGCCGTAGCTCCAGCCCTTGCGAGGACTGAACTTCTCGCCCATTATGCGATAGAGCCGCTCCGCCTCTCGAATATCCAGCATACGCTCGCCGTAGGGCGGGTTGGTCACCAAGGTGCCCCGCTCCGTTTGGGGGTTAAAATCGGCAATATCCGCCGTGTCCAGGTGCAGGTACTGCCCCACCCTGGCCCGCTTGGCATTGATGGCGGTCAGTTCAATGGCGTGAGGGTCCAGATCAGACCCGAACGCCCGGAAATCAATGTCTGTCTTAATGCACTCGTGGGCACGGGCGCGCTCCTGCTTCCAGGCCGCCTCCGGCACGAAGCCCCAGCGATCGCAGGCAAAATTGCGGTTGATCCCCGGCGCCACATTGGCTGCCAGCATGGCACCTTCAATAAGAATCGTGCCGCTGCCGCAAAAAGGATCATACAAAGTGTGGTAATGCCGCAGGCGGGACAGGCTGCACAACGCCGCCGCCAAAGTCTCCCGAATGGGAGCGGCATTGCTCTCCGGCCGGTAGCCCCGCTTGTGCAGGCCGGTGCCGGTGGTGTCCAGCATAATGGTCACCTGGTCTTTCAGTATAGAGAACTGAATTTGGTGCACCGGGCCGGTCTCGTCAAACCAGTTGATGTGGTAGTCCTCTTTTAGGCTCTCTACCACAGCTTTTTTGATGATTTTTTGGCAGTCCGGCACACTGTGCAGGGTGGAGGAAATAGAGTACCCTTTCACAGGAAATGTGTCTGTACTGCCAATAAACTCGCTCCAGGGCAATCGCCGTACCGCCTGGAACAGCTCCTCGAAAGTCACCGCCGTAAAGCGATCCAGTACAATCAGGATCCGCTCCGCAAAGCGGCTGTTGATATTGGCACGGGCCAGCATGGCCTGGTCGCCATTAAAGAACACCCGGCCGTTTTCGGCGGTCACCTCCCGGGCGTCCATTTGTCTTAATTCCTCTGCCACCAAGCCCTCCAGGCCCAGTAGACAGGGGGCAGTCATTTGTAATTCCATAAAATCAAAGTTCCTTTGTTGCGTGCCGGGTCACATGGCAGCCTACATTCACCGCCACCGGCAGCCCGGCAATGTGGGTGGCGTAGGTCTCAATATTTACACCCAGCGCTGTGGTTTGGCCGCCAAATCCCTGAGGCCCGATGTCCAGTGCGTTAATCTTCTCCAGCAGCTCCTGCTCCAGCGCCGCATAGTCCGGGTTTGGATTGCGACGGGACAGCGGGCGACACAGCGCCTCCTTTGCCAGAAGGGCGCACTTTTCAAAATCGCCGCCGATTCCAACGCCGATCACCACCGGCGGGCAGGGATTGGAGCCAGCCTTTTGCACAACGCCCACAATGTAATCCACCAGGTCCTGCCGTGTGGCGGCCGGTGTAAACATACGCAAATCGCTCATATTCTCGCTGCCAAAGCCCTTAGGTGCTACTGTCAGCCGTACCCGATCCCCGGGCACCAGGCGGGTGTGGATCACGGCAGGCGTATTGTCGCCGGTATTTACCCGGTCAAAGAACGGGTCTCGCACTACGCTCTTGCGCAGCAGGCCGTCCGTATAGCCGGCAGATACGCCGGCGTGCACCGCCGCCTCAAAGTCGCCGTCAATATGCACATCCTGCCCAATTTCTGCAAACACAACGGCCATACCTGTGTCCTGACAAATGGGCAGATCCAGTTCTTTGGCTGCTGCCAAATTGTTCTCTAAATCACCGAGAATGCTCTTGGCCGTCGAATTCGGCTCCGTCTGGCGTGCACAACCGATACACTGTACCAGATCCTCCGGCAGCACTTTATTGGCCGTGATACACAGCTGCCGCACCGCCGCGGTGACCGCTTCTGCTTTGATCTCTCTCATACGCTTGTCCACCTTTTTGCAATAAAAAGAGGGCGCAGCAAAAAGTACTAACCTGATTGCTGCCCCCTTGTATTTGTTCTGTTTATTCCGTGCCGGAAATGTCGTAAAACACGATCTCGTCGCCTTTTACATAGCCCTTCTCCCGGGCTTTTTGCTCAATGTAGTCATCCTTATTGTCGGCGCCTACCACTTCTTCCAGTCGGGCATTTTCCTGCTGGACAGAAGCCAGTTGGGCAGTCAGGGTCTGCTTTTGCTTTTGCATGCGGCTAATGTCCGCAGACTGATTCACCAAAGTCACACTGCAATAGAGAAACAGCACCACCATAGGCACCACCAAAAGCAGGCGCAGGTACTTACTCCGCTTCATGGAGTTCTTCAAATTTTGAATCATACTCAACACTTCTTTGTTCCGGCGCAGCCGTGGCTGCGAGATGTCTTTTTCTTTTCCGTTTTCGCTTTCGCGCGTTTAATTTATTATATAATATATTACATGGGGATTGCAATAGTTTTTTTGCTTTTTCTTGCAGGATTTTCCGTTTTTTTCGCCGATTATTGCGTTTGCCCGCCAAGCGCTTCCCCAGGCGTGCCCACAGGTGCCCGGTCAGCGTGCCCAGCGTAAAATATCCACAGGCAAAACCACCGCCGCATACCGTTAGACAAAGGGCACGGATCACCCCGTCGGTGTAGGCCAAAAACAGCGTATAGCAACTAAAGGCGGCAACCAACCACCATAGCACATCCGCTAAAAATGTCGCTCGCCTGCTCCCCCACACGCTACGCCAAAACCGCAGCACATCATAGAAGAAGAAAAGCGCCAGTCCCAATAAGAAAAAGGCCCATAGCGCCTTAACCATGGAACAGACGGTCAAACAATCCGCCGCCCTCCCGGTGCTGGGTATAGAGCAGCGCCGTAACCTTGCCGGTGATCTGCATACTGCCGCACTCCAGGTCCAGTGCCTCCACATGCAGCAGCTCACCCTTTACTGTCAATTCCCCAAAATCCGTAATTACCGTGATTTCTTCTTCATTAAAAGCGTCCACATCCGTCACGCCGGTAAGGGTCAACTTTTCCCGATCGCACAGGGTCAGGCTGTGACCGGTTGTCTTTTTCTGTTCCATAAAAAAATCACCCGATAGAGCCTATGCGCTCCGGCGGGTGATTATGTCAGTCCAGGGGTTCATACATAAGGGCGGCGTCCTCTTTCAGCGCATGCTCCTGCACGGCCTTGACCAAGTAGGTGTGGCGGTTTTGGCCCAGAGCCACCTCAATCTTGTCCCCAATCTTTACATCGTAGGACGCGCGCTGCACCTTACCGTTCACGCTGACGCGTCCGGCGTCACATGCCTCGTTGGCCACCGTGCGGCGCTTGATGATTCGACTGACTTTCAGGTACTTATCCAGTCGCATACTGACCTCCAAAAAAGACAGGCACCCGCAAGATACGGATGCCTGCACATAAAAACAAGACTTATTTCACAGCGTCCTTAAGCGCGGAGCCGGCCTTGAAAGACGGAACCTTTGCCTCGGGAATCTGGATGGTCTCCTTGGTGCGGGGGTTCAGGCCGGTGCGGGCAGCACGGGTCTTCACATCAAAAGTACCAAAGCCAACCAGAGCAACCTTGTCGCCCTCAGCCAGTGCGTCAGTGATGGAAGCCAGAACAGCGTTTACTGCGGCTTCAGCGTCTTTCTTAGAAAGTTCGGTCTTTGCAGCTACGGCAGCTGCCAGTTCAGTTTTGTTCATTTACATTTCCTCCATTTCCGATTGATCGGATAATATTTGTTTTGCTTCGTCCCAAAGGGCGTCCAGCGCCTGCAAGGAAGACGATTTCATCTCCATGCCGCGCTCCGCTGCCAGCTGCTCTACCAGCACATATCGGGAAAGGAACTTGTCCGTGGCTGCGGTCAAGGCCTCTTCACTGTCTACGCCGATAAAGCGGGCAATATTTACGCAGGAGAACAGCACATCGCCGAATTCGTCCGCAATGCTGGTAGGCTCTCCTTGGTCCAAAGCGATTTTGAGCTCGTTAATCTCTTCATCCAGCTTGTCCATTGCGCCGGAGCGATCCGGCCAGTCAAACCCTTGCTTCGCGGCCTTATGCTGCACTTTTTGGGCGCGCATCAGTGCCGGCAATTCCCGGGGAATACTCACCATGGACTGGCTGACTTTTTTCATTCCTTTTTCTTTTAACTTGGCAGCGTCCCAGCTGGCAAGTGCGTCGTCCGTATTCTCGGCCTTTACATCGCCAAACACATGGGGGTGACGGAAAATCAGCTTTTTGCAAATCCCGTCTGCTACATCGTTAAAATCAAAGCGACCTGCTTCTGCCTCCATTTGGGCATGAAGCGCAACCTGAAGCAACACATCGCCCAGCTCCTCCTGCAATCCCGCAGTGCTCTGCCGGTTGATGGCCTCAATGACCTCATAGGTCTCCTCAATAAAATTCTTCTTGATAGAATCATGAGTCTGCGCCTGATCCCAAGGACAGCCGCCGGGGGCACGGAGCAGCGCCACAATGCGAATCAGATCCTCCGTATTATAGTGCTCTTTGCGTATAAAATCCAATGCCATACCGACGCCTCTTTTGATCAACTCGTTCCAAGAAATTATATATGATACAACGGGAAATTTCAAGTAGCCAAGCGGTTTTTTTTACCTTTCTCCGGCAAAATGCAGATCTTTTGTGGAAAGTGTACCAAAGAGCAGCAACAAAATTGTTAGAACTGCCGAAAATAAAACCGCAGATAAGACAAAATTCCAGGTATTTTGCAGCTGGGTAAAGAACACACCGGCCACACCTTTCACCGTCAGACAAGTAATAATCACCGCCAACACCGGCTTTGCGAACACCTCTGTCCGGGAGAATTTGACCTTGGTGATCCCACGCATCAGCACCAAACAATAAATGGAAAGAAACAAAAATGAAACAGCAGTGGCAACAGCCGAGCCGTAAAGATGGAACCGCCCGTTGGGGATCAAAAGAAAGTTCAGCCCCACCCGCAGCACCGCAGTCAGAGAAAAAGGCAGCAGCAACCGTTTGGCATAGCCCAGCGCCTGCAAAGCGAACACACAGGTAGAGGATAGAGCTGCCGGCAGCGCAGTAAAGGCAAACCAAAACAGCAGTTGGTGGCACCCCAGTACCAGGTCCGGCGACGAAGTGCCGTAAAACAAAGACAGCACCTCATAAGAGAACAGCGCCAGTCCCCCACTGCCGGCGGCGCCTAAGATCACCGTATATTTCAGGATACCCGCATACAGGCTGCTAAAACGCGCGGACTGGTCCTGATAAGCACCGGACAGCGCCGGAACCGCCGCCACCCCCAACGCCATGGTTAAGGACGGCACCAGATGGGCAAAATCCTGCACGGTAGAATACAGACCGTACACATAAGTAACCACATCTTTTTCCGCTACCTTGGTCAGCGACAGCGGCACTGCAAAGATTTGCTGCAACTGCGCCGTACCGCACAGCCCCAGACACATCTGTACACTGGCAGTATCTGCAAAGCCGGACAGGCTCTGGATCACCGTTGCCACCACCAGCGGCAGAGCAAACCGTACCAGCTCTTGGGTCGCGCCACCGGGCAACTGCCGCCGCGGCAGACGGTGGGGATACCGGAACCGATCGTACAGCGCCGCATACACCCAAGCCGCCAACGCCCCCAGGGTTACCCCCAGCATGGCGCAGGCTGCTGTTACCGGGTACATCATAGACAGAGCCGTCGTCTCGCTCTCTGCCCGATTGCCCAGTACCATGCCGGTATCTAAGTAAATTTGGTACAGCCGCCCCATAGACAGCTTGGCAAACAGCAAACCGAACACCATCTTGAACAGTGCTTCCAGTACCTGGCAAACAGAAGTTGGCACCATATTCAGGTGTCCTTCCGCAAAGGCGCGGTGGGCTGCCGCCATGGCGGAAAAAAGCGCCGTAGGCGCCAGGATCAGCACCGTATAAACCGCTTTTGGCGCACCGGCCACCAGCCGGGTGTACGGTCCGGCCAGCAGCACCATCAGTGCCGTGCCGGCAAGACCTACCCAAAAAAACAACCCGCGGGCACTGCGCTGCAAGGCCGCCACCCGGGCACTGTCACCGGTAGCATGGTACTTGCTCACCAGCCCGGATAACGCAACGGGAAAGGCGCCCAATGTGATGGCATGCACCGGCATAAACAGCGTATAAGCCGTAGAGAAGTAGCCCCGTCCGGTGCCGCCGATCAGGCCGGTCAGCGGGATTTTATACACCGCACCAATGACCTTAACGGCAGCCGTAGCTACCAACAGCAGCCCTGCAGCGGACAGGTACTTTTGTTTGGTTGTCCGTTCCATTCCATCACCCGGTGTGAAAAAAGAGCAGCGCACAGACCATAGGGTCCATACACTGCTTTCTTCTTCCTCTATTTGCGTGGGGGTTAGGATACGCTCACATCGTCATCACTAACAGTGGTGACCGTCGGATTCTTGGCGGCCTCAAGCTCCTCCGTCAACTGATCCAGCTTGGTACGCAGAGCGGTGATCTCCGCCCCACAGCTTTCCAAAGCCTCCGTCTGCTGCAACTGAGGTTGCTGCACCGCTTCATACGCCAGTCGGCCGTATCTCTCATACGCCTTACTCAGCTTGGCCTTTATATCCAGACACTCCACTTTTTTGCGGGACAGCTCCAAAGCCTCCGCACTTCTTTTGCTGACTTCCTCCGTAAAGGTACGGGTACGACTCAGCATATCGTCTAAATCAAAATTAGAAATCTTGGCACCGGAGAACACATCGTCCATATTGCAAAAAAGATCACCGAATTTCTTAGCCATAATATCCCTCCGTATTGTTATTATATTACAGAGGGTAAAGAATTGCAATACAAGTTGCAAAGATTTTGTAGAATTGCGCTATACAATCCGCCCACAATGTCTATTTCAACCGTCTGTTTAATCATATTCCGCATAAAAGCCGGGTATGCGTTTTTTGCGCTCCAACAGGGTGTCAAAACCCCGAATGTACTCATAGGGGTATTTATAGTTATAGATCCGCTCGATCATACCGCTGTTTTGGCCTCGCAGCTTGGTTACCGCACCGGCGCCAACTGCCAAAACCGTGTGGGTCTCGTCCATCATATACACATTATAGAGACAATCATAACCCGGTTTGCACCAGCCTACATTCTCCAAATTGCCCAGAGATTTGCTCTGCCGGTACATGTAGTAGGGATAGTACCCGGCGCCGTGGAGAGTCTGCCCGGCATAGTCCACCATATTGGACACAGTGAGCCGATCTTTCAAATCAAAGGTCTGTTCTCTTGTAACCATATAGGCAGAGGTTTTCAAAGCCAAGGTGTGCACGGTGATGGACTCTGCCTGCAAGTCCAGCGCCGTTTGAATACTGCGCTGAAAAGACGGCAGATCGTCCTCCGGCAGCCCGGCGATAAAGTCCATATTGATATGGTCAAAGCCGCAATCCCGCGCCAGCGCAAAGGCGTCCAGCGTTTGCTGCGCCGTATGGCGGCGACCAATGGCCTCCAGCACCTTGTCATTAAAGCTCTGGGGGTTAATGCTGATCCGCTGCACGCCGGCGGCTCGAATGACCTCCAGCCGCTCCCGGGTGACCGTATCCGGTCGACCGGCCTCCACTGTGTATTCCATCAGGTGCGAAAGGTCAAAATTCTGCTCAATGGTGGTGAAAATGCGCCCTAAATCCTGCGCCGATAATGTGGTGGGCGTACCGCCGCCGAAATACACGGTGGCCAGCTCCAACCCCAATTCTTTGGCGTACTTGGCTGTCTCCTCCAGCTCCCGCAGCAACAGATCCACATAAGGGGTCATCAGCTTGTGGGTCTTTTCAATCGAATGAGACACAAAAGAGCAGTAAGCGCACCGGGTGGGGCAAAACGGAATAGACACATACAGAGAAAACGACTTTGGCCCGGAGCGAGCAATGGAGCGGTTCTCATGGAGCATCACCTCATGTGCCAACTCCGCCTTGCTTTTTTGGGTTAAAAAGGCAGTTTGGAAGTGTGCAACCGCCGCATCGTCCCCCATTTGGGCGCACAGCCGGTGCATCAATTTAGCCGGGCGCACGCCGTACAGCACACCCCAAGGGGGCGCAAAGCCTAATATACCGCTAAGCAGCCGATAAAGGGTAACGGACAGCACCAGGTGCTCCTCGTCTGCCGGTTCCGGCTTGGCTGTTGTCTCCCGGTACACATCGTATACCTTGGCAGACACAAAAAAGGACCCGTCCGTCTCCCGACGGGTGGTAACCACCACCGGGTCCTCCTCCCCCTCCATACGGATCTTCTCATGGGGGAAGAAGGTGATGCACAGGTTCTTCATATCAAATTCATAAGGGTGGTTAATGACGCGTAAAATCATAATTTCTTCATATACGGGTTATGTTGCCGTTCAAAATTTAGGGTGGAAAAGCGATCGTGGCCGGGATAGACGGTGTAGTCACCAGGCAGGGCTGCCAGTTTTTGCAGGCTATCCATAATTTCTCTACTGCTGCCGCCGGGAAAATCCGTGCGCCCACAAGAGCAGAAAAACAGCGTGTCGCCGCTAAAGATACAGTCCCCGGCAATATAGCACACACCGCCGGGGGTGTGACCGGGCGTGGCCAGCACGGTAAAGACCGTGTTGCCCAAGGTGACGGTATCGCCGTCCTGCACCAAAATATCCGCCTGCGCCGGCGCCTGAGAGAGGAACGAAAACGCCGCCAGCGACTTGCGAGAGGAAGTGAGCATCGAGGCATCCTCGGCGCTGATGACGACCTTGGCGCCGGTGGCAGCCTTTACCGCCGCTACGCCGCCGATGTGGTCAAAATGGCCGTGGGTCAGCAGAATATAATCCAACTTGGCGTCGCCGATAAAATCTTTCATCTTGTCGCTGTATTCCGTGCAATCCACCAGGGCACTGCGGCCGCTGGCTTCGTCCGTAACCAGGTAGCAGTTGTTCTGCAACTGGCCAAAGGTGGCTGATTTGATCTGCATTATTTTAAGTCCTTTGTGTCAAGTATAATGGTCACCGGGCCGTCGTTTAGGAGTGTCACCGCCATATCGGCGCCAAACACACCGGTTTCAATATGGGACACGCCCTGCTCCCCCAGTGCCCGGGTAAAATATTCGTACAGTTCGTTGGCCTGTGCCGGCGGGGCAGAACGGGTAAAGCTGGGGCGCCGCCCGTGGGTGCAGTCCGCACACAGGGTAAACTGGCTCACCACCAGCGCCCCGCCGCCAATGTCTAAAAGCGACAGGTTCATCTTGCCGTTTTCATCTTCAAAGATCCGCAAGTTGGCAATTTTTTTTACCAGCTTGTCTGCCTCTACTTGAGTATCCCCTTCGGCCACGCCCAGGAGAATCAACAGCCCCTGTTCGGTGGCGCCCACGGTCTTGCCGTCTATTTCCACTTTGGCGTGCTGCACACGCTGTAATACGGTAATCATCGTCCTGCACCTCGCTCAATATGATACACACTGGGTATCTTCTTCAAAATCTTGACCACATTTTCCAGGTGCTCCCGGCTGTTTACCGACAATGTCAGGGTGGTCAGGCAGTTGCCTTCGTTAATGGGTCTGGCATTGATAGACTGGATCTTCACATGGGCCTTGGACATGGCGTTGGCAATATCCAGCACCAAGCCGTCCCGGTCAATGGCGTAGACTTCCAAGGTAGACATGGTCTCCACCTGCACAGAGTCGTCCCATCGAGCCTTGACCCAGCGCTCCGGTTCCGGGCACTCTGCCAAATCTCGCGGCACATTCACACAATCCCGCCGATGAATGGTCAGACCGTGCCCCCGGGTGATAAAGCCGATGATCTCCTCACCGGGCACCGGCGCACAGCAACGGGCCATATTGATCAGGCAGTTGTCGATCCCCTCAACAATCACACCGCCGCTGCTGCCGCCGGATTTGCGGGGCCGCTCCGGCGCTTTTGCCGGTTGGGCAGACTCCTCCGCCTGGCGCCAGTTGCGGTTATATTCGTCCTTGATACCGGGCATCATACGGCTGATAACCAGCCCGCCATAGCCCACGGTGGCATAGAAATCCTCCACGGAAGCGCAGTGCTGGCGCTCGGCGATCCGCTGCAAAAAGGCGTCGTACTGCTCGCCGTCCAGGCGAATAAAGTTCCGCCGCAGCTCTCGATCCACCTCAGCCTTGCCCTGGACGATGTTCTCGTCCCGCCGCTCTTTCTTGAACCAGGAGCGAATTTTGGACCGGGCTTCGCCGGTGGTCACCACTTTCAGCCAGTCTCTGGACGGGCCTTTCCCCGGCTGATTGCTGGTAAGCACCTCGCAGATCTCGCCGGTTTTCAGCTTATAGGTTAAGGGCACAATCTTGCCGTTGACCTTAGCACCGGTCATGCGGTTGCCCACCGCCGAGTGTATAGCATAGGCAAAGTCGATCACCGTGGCGCCGCTGGGCAAAGTCTTAATGTCCCCATTGGGGGTAAATACAAAGATCTCATCCGAGGACAGGTCGCCCTTAATGTTGCGCACCAAATCCTCAGCGTTGGTAGACGCCTCACCGGTCTCCAGCATTTTATGGATCCACTCCAACCGATTGTCGATGGAGTCCTTGCCGCCTTTGCCCAGCTTATACTTCCAGTGGGCAGCGATACCGTACTCTGCCGTGCGGTGCATATCCCAGGTGCGAATCTGAATTTCAAAGGGAATGCCGCCGGGGCCCAGCACTGTGGTATGCAGGGACTGGTACATATTGGGTTTGGGGGTAGAGATATAGTCCTTAAACCGACCGGGCAGGGGCGTAAACATATCGTGCACAATACCCAAGGCATTGTAGCAGTCGATCATAGAGTCCACGATAATGCGCACGGCGTAAATGTCAAAGATTTGTTCAAAATCCTTGCCTTTGATATACACCTTGCGGAAGATTCCGTGGACGGACTTTACCCGGGAGGTGATCTGGACATTCTTCATGATCGGCTCTAACTTGGCGCGGATTTGCGCCTTAATATCCGCTAAGAAACGCTCGCCCTCCACCTGTTTTAAGCGCAGATTCTGCTCAATTTCCTTATAAGCAATAGGATCCAGGTAAAAAATCGCCAGATCCTCTAATTCCTCTTTAATGGCACGAATACCTAACCGATGGGCAATGGGGGCATAAATCTCCAGCGTTTCCAGGCTCTTCTCCCGTTGCTTATACGGGGGCCAAAACTTGGCGGTGCGCATATTGTGCAGCCGGTCCGCCAGCTTAATAATAATCACCCGCACATCCCGGTTCATGGCCATAAACATTTTGCGAATGTTCTCCGCCTGCACTTCCTCCCGGGTAGACAGAGGGATCTGACCCAGCTTGGTTACGCCGTCCACCAACAGCGCCACCTCCGGGCCAAACTCGCGGGAGATATAGTCAATGTCATAGGGCGTGTCTTCTACCACATCGTGGAGCAGCGCGCCGATAATACACTCATTGTCCATGCCCAGTTCAAACAGGATTTTCGCCACCGCCACCGGGTGCATAATATACGGCTCCCCGGAACGGCGAAACTGCCCTTCATGGGCAGAGCGGGCCAAGGAATAGGCCTTTTCGATCCGGGCGCTGTCATACTGGGGTCTCTTTTGTATTTCCGCAAAGAACGGCGCAAACCCATCGTCATAGGGCTTATGGTCCGCCGTCTGTTCCGGGGGCAGCTCTGCCGCTGCCGGCACCGGGGGTATTGTTTTTTTATTCTCCAAGGCTTGCACCCTCTCTCAGTTTTCGCAAAATGGGCGTGGCTTCCAAATCAACCTTGCCCGCAGGCTGTGCCAGGCGAATTTGGCTTTTACCACGGCGAATCAGTCCCGCCTGGTGCAGGGCTTTCAGCGCCACGAGCACCTGTCCGTAGGTTGCCCCTTTTTGCAGGGCAAAATACAGCTCCTCGGTGCCAAAATCCCAACCGCCCCGGCTCTTTAAGAACCGATATACCGCGGCGCAAACCTGCCGATCCGGGTACACCGGGTATTGGTGGGTACCGTTTTGCAAAAAGGCTCTGTAATCGTAAAGCTCGTTAAAATACCGGTCATCATCCGTGCCGCTGCGGCGCACATCTGCCGCCCGCACAGAAAGATAGACCTTGCCCTTATAGGGATTTTTAGAAATCTGAACCGCGCAGTCGATAAAATCACCGGGCACATAGGGGAAATCTTCTGGCTTCACCCCAAACTGCACAATTCGCAGGCGGCGACCCTTTTTCTCCGCCTCCAGACGCAAGTGCTTGCCCTCTGCCCCCAGGGGGCTGACAGACACCAGCTGCAAGTGAAACAGACCAAACAACGCCGCCGGATTGTCTGTGCCGCAAGGCTCCAGCAGCTGCAAACTCTCTGCCAAATCTAAGGTCAAGTACGCCGGGGACAGCTTGCAGTCCAGGTGCAGCTGCAAAGCCGGCATACGAGGATATTCCTTCTCGGCATAAGCGTTGATGGCTTGGGCAAAGACAGGAATATCTGCCACTGCCAAGCCCATACCCGCAGCCATGGGGTGCCCGCCAAAGCGGGTGAGCACGCCGCCACCGCCCGGTACAGGTCAAAGCCCTCAATGCTCCGGGCGGAGCCGCAGGCGGTGCCGTCCGCCTTTATATCCAGCACCACAGTGGGTTTGCCGTAGCGCTCTACCAGATGGGAAGCCACAATGCCAATGACCCCCGGATGGTAATCCGCCCCGGCCACCACCAGTACACGCTGGCGCAAGGGTGTCGGATCCGCAGCCAGCTTGGCAGTAATATCATCTATGATTTTACGTTCCAGCTCTTGCCGCAGGGCGTTATCGTCGCACAGCTGACGGGCGCGCGCCGCAGCCGTTTCTTCATCCTCCGCCAGCAGCAGCTCCAGCGCCCGCAGGGCACTATCCATTCGCCCAGCTGCGTTAATGCGTGGGCATAGCTTAAAGGCCACATCGGTGCCGCTCAGCTCTTCTCCGGCTCCGGCTGCCTGTAACAGCGCATATACGCCGGGACGGGGCTCCGCCTGCAAGGTGCGCAAACCGGCCTGCACAAGCGCCCGGTTCTCCCCTACCAAGGGAACCAGATCACCTACAGTGCCGATGGCAACCAGGTCGCCGAACTGCTCTAACAATTCCGCCGGCTCACCGTCATATAAGCAGCAAGCCAGCTTAAAGGCCACGCCAACCCCGCAAAAATCCGTAAAGGGCAGCTGATTGTCCGTTCTGTGTGGGTTCACCACGGCCTCTGCGCGGGGCAACTGCTCTCCTACCTGGTGATGATCGGTCACCACCAGCTGCATACCCAGCCGGTAGATATACTCTGCCTCGTCCACAGACGAAATACCGTTATCCACTGTGACAATCAGGCCGGTGCCTTTGGCGGCCAGGGTATCAATGGCGCCTTTGTTTAGGCCGTAGCCCTCTGTCTCCCGATCCGGGATATAGTAGATCACATTGCCGCCCATGGCTTCTAAAAAAGAGTATAGCAAAGCTGTGGCGGTCACACCGTCACAGTCATAATCTCCGTACACGCATATTCTTTCGCCGCTGTCCAGCGCCTGTTGCAGTCTGGCAGCAGCCGCCTCCATATCCGCAAAGCCCTCCGGAGCGCATAGCGCCTGACCGGGGTGGAGGAATTCCTGCACCGCCAGGTCGTCCGTCAGTCCGCGAGACACCAGCAAAAATGCCAAAAACGGGTCGATATTGAATTGTTCGCTAATGGCAGAGGCAGCCTCTTTGTCTGCCTGCCGGATCACCCATTTTTTATGCAGCATTATGTATTCTTATCCACCTGATGGAATTTTTTCAGATTGCCGGCTTTTTCGGCGCGCTTGTCCAGCTCCGCCTGAATATCCGCCGGGGTAATGCCCTGGTTGGCCATCATTACAAGGGTGTGGTAGATCAGATCCGTGATCTCATACACCGTCTCGTCCTTGTCGTTATTCTTGGCGGCAATGACCATCTCGGTGCATTCCTCGCCTACTTTCTTCAAAATTTTGTCGATGCCTTGGTCAAACAGGTAGCAGGTATAAGACCCCTCCTGGCGATCCGCCCGACGATCCAGAATCACCTGATATTCACGCTCAATCGCAGTCATTGAAATTGCCCTCCATCTTGGTATAAAAACAGCTGTGGTGCCCGGTGTGGCACGCGGCGCCGATCTGCTCCACCTGCACCAACAGGGTGTCGTTATCGCAGTCGCTGTACATGGCCACCACCTTTTGCAGGTGGCCGCTGGTGGCGCCTTTATTCCAGAGCTCCTGCCGGGAGCGGGACCAAAACCAAGTGTAGCCGCTCTCCAGGGTGCGCTTTAAGGATTCCTTATTCATATAAGCCAGCATCAGCACCTGGCCGGTAGAGGCCTCCTGCACCACCGCAGGGATCAACTCGCCCTTGGCAAAATACTGCTCCAAATCTTCTGTCATTTGCAAATACCTACCGCTTCCCGCAAATCCAGCGTCTTTTTATAAATGCACTTGCCGCAAATGGTGCCATACATTTTCTTATCTTTCATCACCAAAATATCCGTAATGGTGGTAACGCCGCCGCTGGCGATCACATTGCAGCTGACCGCCTTGTTCAGCCGATCCAGCCCTTGCACATCCGGGCCGCTGAGGGTACCGTCCCGACCAATATCCGTATAGATAATGGTGGCAACACCCATCTTCTCCATGGCCTTTGCCAGGTCGATAAAGTCCATTTGGGAATCCTCGGTCCAGCCCTCGGTGGCCACCATGCCTTGCTTGGCGTCGATCCCTACGGCGATCTTGTCCCCATAGGCGTCTACCGCCTGCTGCACCAGCTCCGGATTTTTAAGGGCAACGGAGCCGAGAATGACCCGATCCACGCCCCGATCCAGGTAGAACGCAATATCCTCCATGGTGCGAATACCGCCGCCAACTTCCACTTTCAGCGGGGTGTGCTCCACCACCTGCAAAATCGGGTCTGTGTTTACCGGCTTCTTTTGCAGGGAGCCGTCCAGATCCACCATGTGCACCCAGGTGCAGCCCACCCGGGCAAACTGCTTGGCAGTCGTCAGTACATCCTCTGCCACCTGCTCTGCGGTGTCAAAATCGCCCCGCAGCAGCCGCACCGGCTTACCGTCCATAATATCAATGGCGGGAAAAATAATCATAAGTCGTTACCCTCTCTAATTTTTGTTTATAATACGCCCTTGGTAGACAACACCGCACCGCCGGTGGGCTGTACCGCTCCGTGCAGGGCGTGACCAACAGCCTTAAAGACAGCCTCAATTTGGTGGTGGGCGTTGGTGCCGTAAGGCACATCAATATGCAGAGTGATCCCGGCGTTCACCGCAAAAGCGCGCCAAAATTCCTCTGTTACGCAGGTTTCATAATCGCCGCACCGTTCCTGCTGGAATGTGGCGCGGAACACCAAAAACGGCCGATTGGACAAATCCAGATCGCACCGTGCCAGGCTCTCGTCCATCGGCACCGCAAAACTGCCGTACCGGGCAATGCCGCCAAAGTCGCCCAGCGCCTGGCGCAGTGCCTGCCCCAGCACAATACCGGTATCTTCTACCGTGTGATGGGTGTCTACCTCCAGGTCTCCCTGCACCGTCAGTTGCAGCCCAAAGCCGCCGTGCACCGCAAAAGCGGTAAGCATGTGATCAAAAAAGCCGTTGCCGGTGGACACGGCCACTTCCCCGCCGTCCAGACACAGGGTGGCCGCAATTTGGGTCTCTTTCGTATTTCGTTCTACCGTTGCCGTTCGCATAAACCGCACCTCTTATTCAAACCGTACTTTTATAGAGTTGGCGTGGGCGGTCAGGCCCTCCGTCTCTGCCAAAAGCACAATATCGTCCTTGGCCTTTTTCAGCTCTTCCGGGGTGTAATAAATAAAGGACGACTTCTTCACAAAGCTATCTACCGACAGGGGCGAAAAGAACCGAGCCGTACCGCTGGTGGGCAGCACATGATTGGGGCCTGCGTAATAATCGCCCAAGGGCTCCGGGGACCAATTGCCCAGAAATACAGAACCGGCGTTATCCACCATACCGATATATTTCAGCGGCTCAGCCACGCACAATTCCAAGTGCTCCGGCGCCAATTCGTTCGCAAAATCCAGCGCCTGGCGCAAATTGTCGCACACAATGATTTCACCGTAGTCGTCAAAGGATTTTTGAATGATCTCCTGACGCACCAAGGTCTTGATCTGCCGGTCAATCTCCCGCAGCGTGTTCTTAGCCAAAGACTCGGAAGTGGTTAGCAAAATGGCAGAAGCCCGCATATCGTGCTCCGCCTGGCTCATCAGGTCTGCCGCCAAGAAAGCGGCGTCCGCCGTAGAGTCCGCCACAATGAGAATTTCGCTGGGGCCTGCCACCATATCAATGTCCACCACGCCGTACAACAGTTTTTTGGCCGTGGCCACAAAGATATTGCCTGGACCAACGATTTTATCTACCTTGGGGATTCGCTGGGTACCGTAGGCCAGAGCAGCCACCGCCTGGGCGCCGCCCACTAAGAACACCTTATCCACACCAGCCACCGCAGCCGCCGCCATAATATTGGGATTGGGATTGCCGTCCTTGCCGGGCGGGGTCACCATAATGATTTCCTGTACACCGGCGATCTTGGCGGGAACGGCGTTCATCAGCACAGAGGAGGGATACGCCGCCGTGCCACCGGGCACATAAATGCCTACACGCTTCAGCCCGCGAATACGCTGGCCCATAATGACGCCGCTTTCCTTGGTGGTCATCCAGCTTTGCTGGGCCTGGCGCTGATGAAAGTCATAGATATTTTGCTGCGCTTTCACCACAGCGTCCTTAAAGGCCGGGTCTACCTGATCTAAAAAGGCATGGATCTCGTCCTTGTCAAATTCGATTTTCTTAGGCACGCTGCCGTCAAACCGCACGGTGTACTCCCGCACAGCCTCGTCGCCGCCCTCTTTTACACCATTGATAATGGTGGTCACCGCCTCGGTGATCTTGGGATCCGTCTCCCCTGCCCGCTGTTTCAGCTGCGCCAGAAGCTGGTATTCGACCACGCCGTTTGCTTTTGTGATTTTCATTGTTCTACCCTCTTTCAACCCACTTGCGCTGCCAGTTCAATATCATGCAGGAACGCCTCAATCTCGTCCTTGCGCAGCTTCATAGAAGCCATATTCACAATCACCCGCGCAGAAATGGGCATGATCTTCTCTACCACTTCCAGACCGTTCTCCTTTAAGGTAGAGCCGGTCTCCACAATATCCACAATGCCGTCTGCCAAGCCCAGGAGCGGCGCCAGTTCCACACTGCCCTCGATCTTGATTACATCCACATCCATACCCTTGGACTTAAAGAATTCTTTAGCCACCTTAGGGTATTTGCTGGCCACGGTTTTGCGCTTGTAGCCGCTGAAGAAATCCGTGCCCGCCTTGGTCGCCAGGGCAAAGGCGCAACGGCCGATATTCAGATCCAGCACTTCATAGAATGCACTGCCGTGCTCCACAATGGTGTCTTTGCCTACAATGCCAATGTCGCACACGCCGTGCTCCACATAAGTGATCACATCCGGCGCTTTGGACAGTACCGCCTCATACTGGTCCACCGGCAAGATCAGCCGACGGCCTTTATTCTCCAGAGCCTCCGTGTTCAGCCCCATGGTCTTAAACATCTGCACAGACGCCTTTTCCAGCCGTCCTTTAGTAAGTGCAATGCGCAGCGGGCGATCCAAATTAATCTCTTCGTGGAGCACATCGGTCACCGCCGACACATCCACCGCAAAGCCGATGGCCGGTTTGTCCGTGCCAAATTCGCCCAGCAAATTGTCATACCGACCGCCGGACAGCACTGTCAAACCGCTGCCCTGCACATACCCGCGAAAGATCACGCCGGTGTAGTAGTTAGAACGATTAACAATGCCCAAATCCAGCAGCACCTGCTCCTGCAAACCTGCGGCGCACAGCGTGTCGTACAGTGTTTTAATATACTGCAAGGAGGCGTCTGCGCCGCCCTCGGTATACAGTTCCCGTGCTTCGTCCAGCACCTCCGGGCCGCCAAACAGCCGAGGCAGCCGCCGCAGCACCCGGGTCTCTCTGCAATCCTCCAAGGTATCCAGCAAATCGCCCAGCGCTGCAAAGTTCTTTTGCTCGATCAAGTGGCAAATTTCTGCCTTTACCGCCGGTTTTACATTCAGATTGCGCAGTACCGCACCAAAGTACCCGGCGTGGCCCAACTCGATCTTAAAGCCCGGCACCGTGCTTTGCATAGCGCGGCAGGCCAGCGTAATGACCTGAATATCCGCCGCCATAGAGCCGTCACCAATAAGTTCAATGCCGCTCTGCGCCACCTCGTCGGTGCGCCCGGCCAGCTCCTTGGTGCGCACAAATACACTTTGATTGTAATAGAGCCGTACCGGAAAGGCATCCTCCGACAGCCGAGTAGCCACCAGACGGGCAATGGGTAGGGTGTTGTCCGGCCGTAGCACAGTGGTTCTGCCCCTGTTATCCGTCAGCTTATACATCTCGTCTGCATCCAGCCCGGCATCGCCGCTGTTGAATACATCAAAAAACTCCAATGTGGGAGTGATCACCTTGCGGTAACCGTTAGCCTCATATAACCCGGTTAGGGCGTTCTCTACCCGGCGGCGATCGTCGCACTCCTCAAACAGCAGATCACGGCTGCCCTCCGGGGTCACTTTTGCATATTGTTTCATGTCGTCTTCCTCGCTTTAGTACGCTAATGTGGTAATATGCTACCACACAAAAGGGCGTTTGTCAAGCCCGGACTTAAAAGAGAGAAATTTGGTTGCTCTCCGGCAGGTCGCCCAGTGCCCCCGCCTCGCGCAGAGAGTCTACCACAGACTTGCCTACCCCGCTGCGTGCCATCAGATCATCACAGGAGATAAACTCGCCCATACCGTCGTCCTTGGCCTGGGCCAACTGCTTAGCTGCGTTCTCACCTACGCCGGCAATCGCGCTAAAAGGCAGACGGATCTTGCCGTCCTCAATATTATACACCCGCCAGTCGGACTTATAAATATCCACCGGCAGGAAGTGGTACCCGCGAGCCAACATTTCAATCACAATTTGCAAAATGCCGTATGTGTCCTGCTCCTTGGCAGAGGCGTCGTTGCCTTTGCGCTTGATCTCTTCCATTCTGGCCTTAACCGCATCCTTGCCCTGAACCGCCGCCACAGCGTCCAGATCGCCGCCGCGCACGGTAAAGAACGCACTGTAATACTGCAAGGGATAATAGATCTTATACCATCCCAAGCGCAGGGCCGCGATCACATACGCCGCTGCGTGCGCCTTGGGGAACATATATTTGATTTTATAGCAGCTGTCTATGTACCACTGCTCCACGCCCACTTCTTTCATGGCTTCCTCATAAGGCGGCAGCTCCTTGGGCGCCTTGCCCTTACGCGTGTATTCCATGATCTTAAAGCAGTCCTTCTTACTTAAGGGCGAGGGCTTGCCGGTACGCTGCTCATAGGCTTCCGCCTTATGGAGCAGATAGGTCATAATACCGTCACGGCAGCCGATCACATCAGAAATGGTGCACACGCCGTTCTTGATCAGCTCCTGGGCGTTGCCCAACCACACATCCGTGCCGTGGGACAGGCCGGAAATTTGCAGCAAATCGGAAAAAGTTTTTGGCTGTGCCTCCATGAGCATTCCCAGCACAAAGGGGGTGCCCATCTCCGGGATAGACAATGTGGAGGTGGGGCAGTCAATATCCTCCGGCGACACGCCAATCGGCTCCGTAGAGGTGATCATCTGGTACAGCTTGGGGTCACACAGGTCCACATCCATCACAGGGATACCGGTGGCATCCTCCAGAAATTTATAAAGGGTGGGCACATCGTGACCCAGCTCGTCCAGCTTCAGCAGCGTATCGTGAAGCGCGTTCTTAAAGTCAAAATGTGTGGTATAGGTGCCCTTGCTCTTATCGTTAGACGGGTACTGAATAGGCGTAAAATCCTCCACCTCGTACTCGTCCGGCACAACCACCATGCCGCCCGGGTGCTGGCCGGTGGTACGCTTAATACCGGTACAGCCGTCCTTCAGTCGCTCAATCTCCGCCTTGGGGGTGGAGCCGTCCAAACCCCGCTCCTCCAGGTACTTGATCACATAGCCAAAGGCGGTTTTTTCCGCCACGGTAGCCATGGTACCGGCCTTGAACACATGGGACTTACCAAACAGCTCCTCCGTGAACCGATGGCTCTGGGACTGGTAATCGCCGCTAAAGTTCAAGTCAATATCCGGCTCTTTATCGCCGTCAAAGCCCAGGAAAGTCTCAAAGGGAATTTCGTGGCCATCCCGGTTCATAGGTATATGGCAATGGGGGCAGTCCTTAGGCGGCAGGTCAAAGCCGCTGCCCACAGAGCCGTCCTGTATAAACTCACTGTGCTTACACTTGGGGCACACATAATGAGGTGCCAAGGGGTTTACCTCGGAAATGCCTGCCATGTGGGCTACAAAGGAGGAACCGACGGACCCTCGGGAGCCCACCAAGTAACCGTGCTCCTCCGAGTTTTTCACCAATCGTTTGGCAATAACATACAGCACGCCAAACCCGTGCTTGATAATGGAATCCAGCTCACGCTGCAAGCGAGAGGCCACATACTCCGGCACCGGATCACCGTATTTCTCCTTAGCGGTTTTCCAGCAAATGTCCGTCAGCTCATCGTCTGCGCCGTCAATGTGGGGCTGGAAGGTGCCGGGAGGAATGGGCACAATATCGTCGTCGATCATATCGGCGATCTTGTTGGGGTTGTCCACCACCACTTCCTTGGCCCGGTCGCCCAGGTAGGCAAAGTCCTCCAGCATCTCGTTTGTGGTCTTAAAGTACAGAGGCGGCTGCATATCCGCGTCCTCAAAGCCTTTGCTGGCCATAATAATGGCGCGGAACTTGGCGTCCTTTTTATCAAGAAAATGTACATCGCCGGTAGCTACGGTCAGCTTGCCCAGCTTGTCGCCGATGGCGAGAATTTTGCGGTTAATATTGTTCAGATCCTCTTCTTCCCGGATCTGCTCATGAATTTCTTTATTGGAACGCAGCATAAAAGCATTGTTGCCGTTCGGCTGAATTTCCAAATAATCATAAAAGGCGGCGATTTTCTCCAACTCTTCGTCGCTTTTGCCGTGGAGAATAGCCTGGTACAGCTCGCCCTGCTCACAGGCGGAGCCGATAATAATGCCGTCCCGGTGCTCTTTCAACGCCGACTTCAAGATCAGCGGACGGTTCTTAAAGTACTCAATATTGCTCTTGGAGATATGCTTATACAGTACCTTGCGCCCGGCCAGGGTGCGGATCAAAAAAATAATATGATACCGAGGGAAGTCCTTGAGCTTCATATTCATAAAGTCCGGGTACTTCTCGTCGTCTACCAGGTAACCCTCCATACCGCACAGCAGCTTGATGCCGGCGCTCTTGGCTGCCTTACAGGCCTCCGGCAGTGCCTGCACCACGCCGTGGTCGGTGATCGCAACCGCCTTGTGGCCCCACTTGGCCGCCCGCTTTACCAAAGAGGTAGGTGAGGAAATGGCGTCCATCTCCGACAGGGAGGTATGCATGTGCAGCTCCACCCGCTTCTCCAGCGCGGTGTCCATCTCCTCCATCTTGGTCACAGTAGCCAACGAATTGGCCCGCAGCACATACTCGCCGGCGTAGTTGTCGTACTGGTACATACCGCTGACCATCACAGTCTTGGCACTCTGGATCTTATTGATCACCGGGTCCATCACTTTATTGCTGTCAAACATCTTCACCGTCATGGAAGATGTGTAATCGCTGATATTAAAGGAAAAAATCTTGTTGCCGCCACGCTTGGTCTCCCGGGCCTCGCTGCACAGCACATCCCCCCATACGGTAATGTAGCCGTCATCGGTCTTAACCTCATTCATGGGCTTAGGCAATTCCCGAATGGGCTTGCCAAAGAAGCCATGCACCGTGTCGCCGTAGAGCGGCAGACCGCCCTGCATAGGCCGGTGCTCCACCTGCTTTTCTGCTTCTTCTTTCTTTTGTTTCTCGGCCTCCTGCTTCTCTGCCACCGCAGAGCGCACCGCCGCTTCTATATCATAGGTCTTGGCTTCTACAAATTCCACAGCCAGTTCCAGATCGAACAGCTTATGAATTTCCTGGGCCAGCAGCTTGTCCGTGCCCTTGGCAAGCAGCACTTCCCTGCCCCCGTATTGCAGGTCGATATGCAGGGTGTTGCCGTTTACCGTAGCCTTGGCGTCCTTAAAGAAGCCGTTAACCTCCGCATGGTGCCGGCGAATGTTGGCAATTAGGGAGGGCAGACAGTCCGCAGAGAACGCCGCCGAGGCATAATGAGGGGTCAGCACCGCCTTTTCCAGTCCCATTTGGGCTGCAATTTGGTCTGCGCACCGCTCCAGCTCTGCCGTTTCGACCAACGCCGGCAGCTGCAAATCAATGTGCAGTTCCCGCCGGTCGTGGTAAGTAGACATACCCACCACGGCCGCATCTGCCAAAGCCAGGCGTCCCGCCTCGTCCATATAGGCGCCAAAATATTCAACAAATCGGTTCATTGCTTGCATTATAATTTATCAATCTCTTTCATCAATTCCGTTAGCAGTTGGTCCTCCGGGACTTTGCGAAGAATTTGGCCTTTCTTAAACAGCAGGCCCTCACCGTCACCGCCGGCAATGCCAATGTCCGCTTCTCTGGCCTCGCCGGGGCCGTTGACCACGCACCCCATCACAGCCACTTTAATGGGCTTGTGCACATCCCGCAGCTTCTCCTCCACCTGTTTTGCAAGACCCACCAGATCAATGCGGGTGCGCCCGCAGGTGGGGCAGGCAATTAAGTATGGGCTGTCGTTTTTCAGCCCAATGGCTTTCAGTATATCCATGGCGGCAAAGACTTCCTTCACCGGATCGTCGGTGAGGCTCACCCGAATGGTGTCGCCGATACCGTGGCACAGCAGGGAGCCGATCCCCACCGCAGACTTGATAATGCCCATGCGCTCGGTGCCCGCTTCCGTCACACCCAGGTGCAAGGGATAGTCGCACCGCTGCGCAGCCATCTCATAAGCAGCGATCATGGTGGGCACATTGCTGGACTTAATGGAGATCACGATATCGTTAAAGTCGAACTTCTCCAGCAGTGCTGCGTGGTACATGGCGCTCTCCACCATGGCCTCAGGGGTAGGCGCGCCGTATTTGGCTAAAATATGTTTTTCCAGCGAGCCGCTGTTGACCCCAATGCGAATGGGGATCTGCTTCTCTCTACAAATATCCGCCACCGCTTTTACCCGATCGTCGCTGCCGATGTTGCCCGGGTTGATGCGGATCTTGTCGATCCCCCGCTGGGCAGCGCCCAGCGCCAGACGGTAGTTAAAATGAATATCCGCCACCAAGGGCACATCCACGGCGTTCTTGATAGGCTCAATCAGATCCAGCGCCGCCTCGTCCGGAATGGCAAAGCGGATCACCTGGCACCCGGCAGCTGCCAGCGCCTTGGCCTGCGCCACAGAGCCGTCAATATCAGTAGACGGCACATTCAGCATGGACTGAACCAGCACCGGGCTGTCGCCGCCCAAGGTGGTATTGCCTAATTTGATTTTTCTGCTTTTTCTTCTTTCCATTTTGCTCACCTACGAAAACAACTTGGTAATATCACTAAAGGTCACCACGCACATAAAGAGCAGCAGCAGCGCCAGCCCCGCCGCGTTAATGACCCACTCTGCCTTATCCGGCAGCTTGCGTTTGCAAATCCCCTCGCCCACCAGCAGGAACAGCCGCCAGCCGTCCAGAGCAGGAATGGGAAACAGGTTAAACAGCCCCACATTGATGGTGAGTATCGCCATCAGCCGCAGGGCGGAGTAGGCAGAGGTTTTCACCGCCTGGCTCACATAGGACACAGCACCCACCGGACCGCTGATGTCTGCCAGGCCAAAGCGACCGGACAGCATATCCGCCACGGACAGGAACACCATGCGGGCGTAAGACACCGTTTGCATGACGCTCTCCCGCAGCACATTGCCCACATTCTTGGGCACACCGTGGAGCCAAAAGTCCATCTTTACAAACCGATGGCCCTCATATTCTTCCGTATCAAACTTGACCTGCAAGGTCTTTTTGGCACCGTCCCGTTTAACAACGACTGTCAATGTATCGTCTGCACTGCGGGACAGGCCGGTAGTCACATCGGTAGCGGTGTAAACCCGCATACCGTCAATGGACTGAATGGTATCGCCCACTTGCAATCCGGAGGCTGCGCTGGCGGCGTTCGCCTCAAACTTCGCCACCTGGGCAGTACCGATCAAATTGCTGCCGCACACAATCAGCACGGTCAACAAAAAGCCCAGCACCAAATTCATCAGCGCACCGGCCACCACCACAAACAGCCGAGCAGGTACGCTCTTTTTGTTAAAGGCGTTAGGGTCTTCCGAGTCCTCCCCCTCGCCCTCCATTTGGCAATAGCCGCCAAAAAGAATCCAGCGCAGGGTGAACTTGGTGCCGTTCCTTTCCCGCTGTATGATCTTAGGGCCCATACCAACGGAAAACTCATTGACTTTGATCTTCATTAGCCGAGCGGCAATATAATGCCCGCCCTCATGCACCAGAATGATCAGTTCAAAAAATAAAATGGCAATCAGAACAGGATATACTGTATGCCACAGAGAAGATAAGGTCACGAAACCGCCTCAATCACATAATCTCTGGCCGCGCGATCGGCCTGCAAAACATCATCCAGGGTGTAATCCGCTACTTGCGGGCACGCCTCCATGGCCGCCCGGTTCAGCACCGCAATGTCTGTAAACTTGATTTTGCCGTTTAGGAACAGCCGTACGCTCTCCTCATTGGCGCCGTTGGCTGCCGCCGGGCGCAAACCACCTGCCGCAATGGCGTCCTTACACACATTGATACAGCGGAAAGTATCATAATCCGGTGCATAAAAAGTCAGCTTACCGTAATCCACAAGGGACAGCTCCTGCACCGGGCTGGGCAGACGCTGGGGATAGGTCAGCGCATACTGAATGGGAATACGCATATCCGGCACACCCAGCTGAGCGATGACGGAATTGTCTTGATATGCAATGGCGGAGTGCACCACGCTTTCCCGGTGCACCACAATATCAATGGCGTCAATGGGCATATCAAACAGCCACTTGGCCTCAATAAATTCCAGCCCCTTGTTCATCATGGTAGCACTGTCGATGGTAATTTTTGCGCCCATATCCCAGTTAGGATGCTTTAAGGCGTCCGCCGCCGTCACATTTTCCAGCTCCGCTAAAGTCTTGCCAAAGAATGGTCCGCCGGAAGCGGTTAAGATCAGCTTCTTCACCGCGCCTTTTTCCGGGCTGCCTTGCAAACACTGAAAGATGGCGGAGTGCTCGCTGTCCACCGGCAAAATATCCACACCGTAGGCCTTGGCGGTATTGGTCACCAAGTGCCCGCCGGCTACCAGCGTTTCTTTGTTCGCCAGCGCCAGGGTCTTTTTGGTCTGAATGGCCGCCAGCGTGGGCTGCAAGCCCACCATACCCACTACGGCGTTCAGCACCGTATCCGCGCCGGAATAGGTAGCACATTCGATCAGGCCGTCCATACCGGACAGTACCTTAGTGCCCGTATCTGCCACCCGGGTGCGTAGATCGTCTGCCGCAACCGGGTCCATCATAGACACCAGATCCGGGCGAAACTCCCGAATTTGTGCTTCCATCAAATCAACGCGACGGTTAGCGGTCAGGCACACCACCCGGTAGCCGTGCATTCGGCAAACATCCAGGCTCTGTGTACCGATAGAGCCGGTAGAGCCTAAAAGAGCAATTCCTTTCATCTGGTTACCTCTTACTTAGAAAAAACAGTCAGTGCCAGCGCATAAGTCACCGGCAAAGTGAACATAGAGGAGTCAAACCGATCCATGACCCCGCCGTGGCCGGGAAAGATCTTGCCAAAGTCCTTTACGCCGAAATTGCGCTTAAGGACGGAAGCGGACAGATCGCCCATCATGCCCAGGAACGATACCGGCAGGCACGCAGCCAGCAGCACCGTCACGGCAAATTCGTCCATCTTAAAGTCCGCCAGCCGATTATACAGGATCATGGCCACCGCATTCAAAATCAGAGAAAAGATCAAGCCGCCGATGGCGCCCTCCACCGTTTTCTTCGGTGAAATGTTAGGGCTCATCTTATGCTTGCCAAAGGCCATACCTGCCAGCTGGGCACCGCTGTCTGTTGCCAAAGCGCAGATCAAGCCGTAAAAGATCAAATAAATGCCGAACTGCTCGATTTGGAACATATCCCGTAGCCGGATAAAAACGGAAAAACCAAAGGGCACCAGCGCCCCGGCAAAAACGGACACCGCTACATCTTCAAAGGTGGTATAGGCGTAGCCCTTAAGCATAGCCAACAGTAACACCAGCACCAATGCGATCAGATACACAACGCCGGGAACCGCACCAATCACCTTGCCCCACACAGCCTGGCTGACCCAGGGAGTCAACGCCTTGGCAGAGGCAAAGAACGGCACGCAGGCCGCATAGCCGGTAGCCACCACGCTGATAAAGGTGTTCTCCACCTTGGCGCAACGCATAATTTCGTTTGCTGCCACAGCCGCCAGGAAGGCGATCACAAGCACCAGCACCGGGGTATTGATCTGCCACACCACCACAGCCAGCAGCGCCAGCAACACCACGGCGGTAATCACTCTCTGTTTCATCTTATTCTCCTCTTATCTTCCGCCGAAGCGACGGTTTCTATTCTCATAGGCGTGAAGCGCTTCAGCCAGATCCTGCTCCGTAAAGTCCGGCCACAGCACATCGCTGTACCAAAACTCACTGTACGCCGCCTGCCACAGAAGGAAGTTGGACAGCCGCTGCTCGCCGCTGGGACGAATCACCAAATCGCAATCCGGCACCGTGTATACATTGGCGGATATATCGTCCATGGTGATCTCCCGCTTACCGCTTTGCAGCGCCCGGTTCACCGCCTGTACGATCTCCTGGCGGCCGCCGTAGTTGATCGCCACATACACCGTAGTACCGGTGTTGGCGGCGGTATCCCGCTCACCCTGGTCCATCAGCCGCAACAGCTCGTCGCTAATTCCCTCTCTCGAGCCGATAAACTTTAAGCGGATATTACCGGCCTGGCTAATGTCTGCCTGTGCCTCCAGCAAATAATCCTTAAAAAGCCGCATTAGAGCGTCCACTTCCTCCGGCGACCGCTTCCAATTTTCAGTAGAGAAAGCATAAAAAGTCACATAAGGAATGCCGATACGCCCGCAAGCCTTAGATATAGTGCGAAACACCTCAGCCCCCGCCTTATGTCCGGCAGAACGGGGCAAGCCCCGCTTTTTGGCCCAACGACCGTTGCCGTCCATGATAATGCCCACATGGTTGGGCAGCAGGGCAAAATCCGCGCTTTTTTGCTGCGGTGCAGCACTTTTTTTGTTAAACAGTGCCATAAGCGACCTCCCCGTAAAACGCATAGACGGGCGAATGCCCAGCTGCCGTACACAATCATTGTTGCGCACAGCCGCCGGCAACCGCCCTCATTCAAATAAGAAAACAGGGCGCCCCCATTTTCTTTAGCTATTGGTTAGATAGACAGCACTTCCTGCTCTTTTTTCTTGGCTGCAGTCTCTGCCTGCTTCACATAATCATCGGTGATCTTCTGCAGCTGCTCCTCGCCGTCCCGCAGATCGTCCTCGGTGATCTCGCTGTTTTTCTTCATCTTTTTCAGCTCATCCATAAAATCGCGGCGCACATTGCGGATAGCCACCTTCGCCTCCTCGCCGCGCTTGGAGATGTCTTTGGTCAGCTCCCGACGGTGCTCCTCCGTCAGCTGAGGAAACGCCAAACGAATAACCTTGCCATCATTTTGCGGGTTAATGCCGATGTCAGAGGTGTTGATGGCCTTTTCGATCTCCTTGAGTGTGGAGGCGTCCCAGGGCTGGATCACCAACATTCTGGCCTCCGGCACGCTGATAGCGGCCATTTGGTTAACGGGGGTGGGCACGCCGTAGTAATCCACCATCACCTTATCCAGTACGGCGGGATTGGCACGGCCGGCACGCACGGCGGAAAAGTCACGCTCCAAGGAAGTCATACACTTTTCCATTTTCGCTTTCGCATTGGTGTACAGTTCGGTCAATTCCATCTTTCTTTACCTCTCTTCGTTAGATACAAGCGTGCCGATCTTTTCGCCGGAGACGGCACGCACCACATTCTCCGGATCGTATTTGATAGCGGTTTTATAATCTTCAATCGCCTCGTCAAACTTGTTCTGACGGATACGTGCCAATC
>ERZ827088.1243-NODE-1243-length-32724-cov-4.308794_pt1 | contig 32724 bp, 39 predicted proteins | sample MGYA00519922_ERZ827088 | MGnify/ENA primary metagenome ERZ827088 (study PRJEB31778, sample SAMEA3449254) | human gut metagenome | biome: human gut; feature: human-associated habitat; material: faeces | place: United Kingdom | collected 2010/2012 ...
TACTTTAATCGGGCGTTTGAATTCAATCAAAATCCGCCCTGGTTTAACAATTTATTATTTTATTAGTTTTGTAAATTCAATTTATTCATTCGCATTCACTTCCAAAGCCCAATACAACGTCGGTTCGCTGACAAGGAAGAACTCGAAGGCATCACCCTTGCTGAGCTTCGGCGTGAAGGCGTTGCCGTTGTGGTCATAGAACGTACCGGAGTCGGACGACTGGAAGCTCAGCGTAAACTCCTGCGGACTGCTCCGATGGGAGGCCACAGTGATGCGCGCTGTCACCCAATCCGTCTGCCAGTTCTTGCCGAAGACGCGGCACAACTCTTCACGGTTGGGCAGGTAGATGGTCGTGTTCTGCTCGTTGTAGACCATGAAGCAGCCGCCTTTGTCAACGGGCAGGAGGTTGAAGTCGGTATGCGAGTTGAACGCACAGACCCGCTCCAGCATGCCTTGTTCGGCTATGATGGCTCCGCCGTCGACACGCAGGCCGACGTTGCTGTTAGCAGAATTGTCTGAAACCACGCGAAATGCCGGGGCATACCGGGTCTCCGGAGTAGTATTGTTGGCATGGCGGTAGATGTCGAACGCAATCATGGAGTTCGGGTCGTTTTGCGACGCGCCTCCGCTTCCGCCCATGCGCATTTCATACCGGGCCAGCTCCCAGACCGCATACTTGATGACACGCTTCAAAAAGAACTCGTCAGGCGTGATGCGCACTTCGTTGCCAGCTGAATCAGAACCGCTCAACCCGTCGCTGTCAATAAGGAATCGTCCGATGTTGCCCAGCTTGGCCTTAATCGTCCCGGATATGTCCGCCCCCTCGGCCACGAGTTTCAGCAGGCGTATCGTCCCTTCCACCCAATCGATGAGTATGTTCGGAGTGAACGTGCCCGCCTCGAAGTTCTGGTACTGGTCGGAAGGTTGTCCCTTGTCGTCGACTCCTTTTTGGGAAAACGTGTAATTGTCCCAGAACACCGACTTGCCTATCAGGCCCAACCGGGCCATGAGCAGCTCCACATAGACGGCCTTGTATTCCTCAAATGGAATCCAAGTGGCCTGCTGGCCGTTCGTGCCGTAGTCGGTCTGCGGGTCGAGGCCCTTCACGGAGCCGACCTTATTCATTACGTAGTATGTGCCATTACGGAGGACGTAGGGCGCGACGTTCTCCGTGGCGGTGTAGGTCGCCTCGGCCGTCCATTCGCCTGCCGGATATGGGAGCATGCCCCGCCGGCCCGTCTTCAGGTACTTGACTTCTGTCTGTTTGCTTGCGATACTCATACTGCTGTCATGATGGTTAGACTTACATTGCCGCTGGCCTGCTGGCACATGGCCTCGGTCACGGTGAAGGATGCCTGCGCCGTGGTGGCCGTCGAGGGGTTGAGCACGTTTCCGGCCGCGTCGGTGGCGGTGAAGTAAAACTGCGTGTCCTTGTACTTCGTCGTCGAGCCGCGCTTGACCAGTATCGGCGTATAGGTCACGCTACCTCCGCTTCCTTCCTCGATGGTCTCGCTCTCCGGGTTCGGGTTGGGGATGATGTCGAGCGGGTCGCTGGCGTCGACGACGGTCTGCACGTCGGTGCCGATGAGCATGCCGTCCTGCGACACCTCGACGAGGAACTGCCCCGTCGTGTCTATCATGTCGTCGCTGACGGTGAGCGTCTGCCCGTTCTGCCCGGCGATGACCTGCCACGCGCCGCTCACCAGGCGTTTCCACACATAGGTCAGCCCCGTGTTCAGCTGGTCGCCGCCCAGCCAGGCGACGGCCTTGAGGATGCACGACGTGCCCTTTTCCGTCAGGGTGAAAAATTTGTCGTCACCGGCCGTGATGGTGACGCGCTTCGAGTTGCCCGTGCCCACCGTGATGGGGATGGAATAGACCGCCTGAATCTTGTCGCTCGTGTTGCCCTGCGCGATGGTGGCCTCGGCCTTGATGCTGACAGCCGCCCCGCCGCTGGCCTTGACAAGGTTTTTCCGAATCTTCAGCGCGAAGTAGTTCTGCGTCCCGGCGGCGTAGGGCACGTTTTCAAAATGTCCGGTCTCGCCGCCGAAGGTGTTTGTCGAGAGCTTGTCAGAGCCGAAGGCCAGCTCCGTGCCGTTGAAATACCACTTGACCGAGGCGGGCACGACGACGCCCTGCGACACGAGGCTCGAAGTGATGATGAGCGAGAGCACGGGCTGGAGCGTGGCGAAGTCCGGCGCGATGGCTTCCGGCGCATCGGCTGTGCCCTGGTATTCCTGGAAGAGGTCGCCCATGTTCGACTGGAGGTAGGGCATATAGACGCTGCCCTGCCGCACGTACTGTATTTGCCGGACGGCACTGGCCTGGCTCATGCGTCACCTCCTTCCTCCGGCAGCTCCGGCAACGGTGTCGGTTCGTCGCGCCGGTATTCTTCGGGCGTATGGACTTCGGCCGGATAGTCCGCCGTCCCGTCGGTCTCGGCCTTGGCCGCCTGCGGGGTGAGGGCTGCGCCTCCCACTCGTGCGGCACGGTCGAAGATGGTGTCGCCCTCGATGCGGTCGAGGTCGGCCTGCCAACAGAGCACGCAGCCGTCGGCCGTCTGATTCCGTAGGGCCGTCACGCCTAGCGCGTCGGCCACTTCTCGTGTTACTTTGATGTAGAATGCCATACTATCAATTGTGAATTGTCCATTGTTTAAAGTTCTCCGTCGTCGTTGCCGTCGTCCGTGCCTTGGCCGCCGGTGTCTTCCTCGTCGTCGACGGGCGTGCCGTCGAAGCGCACCCAGCGCAGTGTCTCGGGTACGAGGGCGCGGGTCACGTCGCCGGTTTTCGTCGGGCGGCGCGTCTCGGGGGTGTAGCGCACGCGCACGCCGCGGATTTGGTCGGCCGATACGTCGGCTGCCGTGTCCACGCCGTTCTTCTCGGAGTTGATGGTGTAGCGGAACGTGCCGAGGCCCTCCATGCGCACGGAGCGTCCGGCGTTCATCATGTCGGCCATCACGCCGGGAAGGTTTTTGAGCACGGCGTAGACGTCGGCACGCGAGACGGTCGAGATGTCCGCCAGCCGGTCGGCCAGCTCGTCGGTCTCAAAGGGTTTGTCCACTTGGACGGCTTGCGGATACCACTTGCCGTTCCTTTTCAGTTGCATTGGTTTGTAAAATGCCATAGTCGTAATGGTTTTAAATGGTTAATACTTGGGTTTTATTAAACTACTACTTTAACGCTGTTAAACTACTACTTCAACGACGTTAAACTACTACTTTTACTTTGCTTTTCAAGCCCTCCCTTCGGGGGAGGGTTTGGGTGGGGCTGCTTTATCCATTCTCCCGTTGGAAGAGGAACGAGCCGTCCTCGTCGGTGATGTAGCTTCCGTCGTCGTCCACGATGACGGCCATCGGGCCGCGGTCCTCGACGTCGAGGCGGAGCGTCATGCCGTCGGTGAAGGGGATGGTGGGCGACGCCCCCTCGGCTGCCTGCGTGAAGGTGCTCGCGCCCTTCGCCTTCGTAAGCCAGAGGAAACGCAGCCACTCGGCCGCCACGCTGTCCGCGAGTATGCCCATCGTGTCGCGGACTATGGGCCGGGGGCTGACGACCGTCGTCCCGCCGGGGACGGCCGTGGGCGTGCCCTCCCAATCGACCTCCACCTTCGGGATGCGGCGCACGAGGGTCGTAACGACCCCTTCACACTGCCGCCCGTCGTAGGTGGCGCGGCAGACGTAGGTCATCCCGTCGCCGATGTAGTCCATGTCGATGGTGAGCTGCGGGCCGTCGACGGAGACGACCTCCCAATCGTTGTCGCCCTCGCCCGTGATGAGTTCCTCCGCGCCCGTGTCGTCGAGCACGCGGTGCCAGGCGACGGCGGACGAGGCGGTCACGTCCGTATCGCCCGCCAGGACGCGGGCCGTGAAGGTGCGTTCGGAGGGTTGCCGCAAGGGATTCCACACGACGGTCGCCGGGCTGTCAATCAGGAGCACGGGCGCGGGTACGGTGGCATCACTCACGGGCACGACGGTCGAGAGGCGGAACACGTAGACCTGCCCCGAGCCGCGCGGGTCGGCATATTCGGCATAGAACTCCAGTCCGAGCGGCGTGACCACCGACGAATTGCGCTTCACCTTGATTTGGCCTTTGTTTTCGCCTTCGGTGGTGATTTCGTAGTTGGCATTGCCCGCCTCGATGAGCGTGCGCTGTGTGCCCTGTATCTCATACCACTTCATGTTCGTGAGGCCGGCGTTCACGCTTCCGGAGGCCACATACCGGTCGGGGTCGGTGGCGTTGCAGCGGGGCATGAGCACGAGGGGCGTCAGCGTGTAGTCGGGTGTGAACTCGCCCGTGTCGGCACTCCACGTCTGGCGGCGCGGCACGCTGCCCACGACTTCGATAGCCCCACTGGTGCGAAGCGGGGTGAAGCTGATGCTCATTCGTTTGGTGTTACTTGTCAGTGCCATATCTTTTCTAAAAAGTTATTATATTTTCTGTTACCAATGTTTCCTGTCCGTCACGCAGCGTGGCCGTGCATTTGAACGAACAGACGCCCTTTTGTCGGAACTCCAGCCCCAGGTCGTCGGCCACAAGCGGGAGGCTCTTGCCCGCAGCGGCCTTCTTGGTGGCCCAGGCGTTGTCCTCGGCGACGTTGCCCGTGTCGCGTGTCCAGCTGATGTCATCATCGAGGATGTGCGCCGTCACGTCGCGGTTGTACAATGTGCCGGTGACGGTGAGCGTGGTGAACGGCACATCCTCAGTGAGCTGCCCTCCGTCGAAGGCCCAGCCGTTTTCACTTTCAATATCTATTGTGAAATTCGGGTTGCCCTCTATCATCGCCCAGCCCGTGGCGGCGTAGCGTGGTTCGTCGGTAGTTCCTGTTACAAGGCATTTCCAGCGGCAGCCGTAATGCCATACCGTGTCGACAGTGTCTTGCCCTACGGTATAGGGATTGTCGCTCTGAGCCACCTCCAGCGACCAGAATCCGCGGTCATTGAGCGTGACGACGGGCGTGCCCTCGAAGTCGATGCGCAGCAGGTCTTGAATGGCAATGCCGCGGCAGTAGACGTAGGAGTGCAGGTAGTTGATGGGGAGGTTGTCAAAGAGTGAGAGGCGTTTCAGCTTGCCTATTATGATGGCGTAGTTACGCTCTTCGAGTATGGGTTTCGTCACGCCGTCGAGGAAGCAGATGCAACCTTCATAGGAAGATATGTACCAGAAGCCTTGCCGCTCGGTATTGGTGGCGTTGCCCCGGCGTGTGACGACCATACCCACCTGGGGCGTGTAATTCTGTCCGCCCGGCACTTCGTCGTCGGGATAGAGCACCACGGAGAGCGTGTTGGCCGTCCGGTTGACCGACAGCACGCGGAACCAGGCATCGTAATAGCGTCCGCCTCCCTGCGCCAGGTCGTTGACCGAGCCGTAGCACACGTCCTGTTCGTCGAAGGCTGTCACGTCGTATTCCCAGCGGCGACGGATGGTCAGCGTGTACGTCCCGTCGTCCTCCTGCTTCACGGCGTCAATCGTCCCCGCCTCAGTGAAGGTCGTGTTGCCCTCCTGTGCCGACCAGCGGTTGTAGATAAGTTCCTTAACGATGAGTGCCGAGCGGAGTCGCAGCGTCTCCAGTTCCGCGTTGCCGTGGCTGTCGATGCTGCCTCCCGTGCCGTTCATGAGTGAACTGGCGAACTCGCCGAAGTGGACGCCGCCGAGCAGGCGGAGCAGGTATTGCGTGGCGTCGGGCTGGTCCTTGCGCAGGAAGGTGGCCAAAGAGCGCAGAGCGGAGAAGACGTTGGTGTCGCTGGGTGTCTTGCCCTCGCCGGTCTTGATAAGGTCGATGATGACTTGCTGCGCCTGCTTGGCCAGGATGTACTGCAGGTTGCCCAACTGGTTCTCTACCGACGTCTTCCAGCCATTACCTATCTGGTCGGTGCAGGTGACGGTCGCCTGGCAGAGGTCGTCCAGCTTACGGACACACTTCACGATGCGGGTGTCCTTGAAGCCGCCGGCAAAGTATTCATCCGACAGCAGGCGCACGTTCTGTCCCAGCATGAGCGGTGTCCGGCTCTGCTCGATGTAGTTGCGGTCGGTCGTGCCGCTGTATTTCTTCGGGTCGAAGCTGTAGGTCGACAGGTAGTCATCCACGGCCTCGGCATAGGCCTGCTCGGCCGCCGTGACGTATTCCTGGGGCAGGGCGAAATTCCACGGGATGTAGGTGTCGCCCACGACCGGAACAATTTCGCCGCCGGGTATCTGGGTCTTGTCGTCCGGATAGACGTTGATGATTTCCCACTCGCGGGCATCCTCGTGCCAGGCCACTTCGAAGGAACCATCGTCACCGCTGCCACGTCCGGCCAGGTCGCCGGTCTGGAAGGCCAGCATGTAGGTCAGGTCGGGAATCTCATAATCCTTCGGGTTAAAGCCCATCCCGCTGTCCTTAATGTAGTAGGCAGTGTATTTCCGTCCTTCCTCGCTGGTCTTTTCCTCGCTGCGCACCGACGTGACCGTGCCGATATACTTGGGATAGATGCCGGAGAAGGATGCTTCCTCCCAGGCCTCCTTCACACCGTATAGAGCCGTGTTCCTGTCCACATAAGCCGCCCCGGAAGGGAGCTGCAGACGGGCATGGCCGTACTTGGTGGCGTCAATGTTGCGCGTGGAGCCCAACGGAAAGAGGCGGGTAAAAAACTTCACATCGCCGTTTTCCTCCTGCGACAGGCCAGTCAGTCCCTTCAGGTAGCCCAGCTCGACACGCTCGCCCCGTTCGGCCTTGCAGAGGTTGATGACGTAGCCGTCGGCCCACAGTTCCGTATTGTAGGCCGCGGCGATGCCGTTGGAGCCGAAGCCCGCCTCCCAGCAGAACAAGTTGTTGTAGTCGATGGTCTTGTTCTCACCGGTAATGACCGTGCCGATGCTCCACACCTCGGCGCCGGCCACACGGTTCATGTTGTCCACCCAAAGCTGCAGGTGCTCGCGCGGCCCGCCGTCGAAAGAGAACTCCGTGCGGGTGTCGCCGTCCTCCAGGTAGAGCATCAGGGTGTCTTCGGCGTCATGGATGGGCGCATAGAACTTCGCCGTGTAGCTGTAAGTCTGCGTGTTTTTCTGCACCGGGCGGTAGGGAGAGCGCATCTTGTAGCGCACGCCCTGCAGCTCGATGTAGTCGCCCGCGTCGAGCAACACGAAGGACGTGTGGGTAAACGAAGCCGACACGCTGCACTCGCCCATGACCTCCTCGCTCAGCGCGGATGAGGAGTTGGGGCTTGCGGTCAGCTTCAGCACACCGGACTTGTCGTATATCTTCAGTTCCATAGTATCCTTTTATTATATAGTGTTTAAACAGCGTTCAAACAGATGGCTGCGCTTCCAGGAATTTTACGGAAAACAGCACCCCGAACTTCTGTCCGGAACAGTCGGCATACCACTCCGGGTCAGCCGGCATGTCCAGGTAGACCAGGCTGTAAGTGCGGTAATCCTTCACCGCGACCTCCAGCTTGCCCGAGGTGAGCAGCGTGAGCAGTTCCCGGTAGCGTTGCAGGCGGACAGAAGCCGTGGCGGCCGAGAGCCAGAACTGGAGCGTGCGCTCGATGCTGGACAGCTTCACGGCGGGGTCGGCCGGCAGTTCCACCCCGGTCCGCTCGCGGAAGTCCACGGTGGTAATGTCCTTGGCCTTCGGCAGCCGCAGCAGGGCGTCCATGTTGGTGTGCCCTCCGGGTTCCAACTCAGCCAGAAAGGCGCCATACTGCGTCCAGATGTCCGTACCGTTGATGGTCATATATCCTGTCATGTCCATAGCTTACTGTATCTTGATTCCGTTGTTGTTCATTGTCTCGAGCAGGTCGTATATCTGTACCAGGTAGGCCGTATGCGTGGCGATGGTGGCCAGCGTCTCGCCGCTCACGGCCATCGAGTCTCTGATGTCGGCCACGGCCTTGTCGATGCCCGCCAGGTGGGTCTGCATGGCGCGGCCGATGCCTTCGAAGCGGTTGATGCTGTCCTGGCTCATGGTGGTCAGCGCCCCGGATGAAGGCTCCTGGCTGCTGCCGCCCTCTTCCGTCTCCCAGCCGAACGCGTCGGCCATCTCGTCGCGCTGCCGGGTCAAGTCCTGCACTATCTGCCGGTATTCGTCGCGCAACTGTTCCGCCTCCTGTTCCGTAATCCGGCCGTCGGACTGTGCATACTGGCTCCACCGGTTGTACAGGTCCTTGATGCGCTGGCTGTACTGGCTCGACACCAGCCCGGCCAGGATGGATTCGCGCAGCCGGTCTTCGAAGTTGTCGCACATATCCTCCCAGCTCATGGACATGTCGGCGGTCTTGCTGATGAAGTCGTTGTAAAAGCTGTCGGCCGACAGCCCTGTCATGGCTTCATCGAGCGCGTCCTGTAGTTCCTTGGCCTCGTCCTTCAGGTCGATGATGTCTTCCAGGTGCTGGCGGACATTCTCGTTTATTTTTCCCCACAAGTCCGGAAGCCGGGACATGACCGTGTAAAGTTCGTTGCCGGAGAGGCTGTAGAGGTCGGACAGGTCGTCGATGCTTTTCCCCAGCAGACGGCTCATCTGCCCGTATCCCTCGCGTCCGATGGCCTTGTTGGTCTTGTAGGCATAGCCGTGTTTGAACCATCCACCGCCGGCATTGCCTGCCGCTTCTGCCAGCCGGCGGTAGTTGTCCAGCTGCGCGTTCAGGGCTTTCATGGCTTCCCCGGCCGCCTCGATGGACGCGAAGCCTCCTCCGAAGGTGATGGACTCCTTTTCCTTGGCCAGGATGCGGCCGTATATCTCATTGATGGCCTCCAGCTGTTCCTTCAGGGCTTCATAGCGTGCCGTGTCCTTGCCGTTGCCGAACAAGGACGACACGGCCTGTGAAAGCCCTTTCAGCACACCGGTCGCACCGGTGACAATCGAGAAGGGATTGGTCAGGTCGATGCTTGCCAGCGAGGAGGTAATCGTGCCGACCCCCTCCAGGGCGCCCTGTATGGACTCCGGCATCTGGATGCCTAGGGTAGACAGTGTGTCCACCAGGTCGTTCCCGGCCTGGACGATGGCCTGCCCTTTCTGTCCGATGGAATTGACGGCCTGCGTTAGCGACTTCTGGGCATCGTAACGTCTGTCCTGTGCGTTCCGGAGTCGCTCTTCCGCCTCGGCCTGCGTGATGAGCCGGCGGGTCAGTTCCCCGGTCTTGACGTCATATTCGTCTATCCACACATACCCGTCACGCTGGGCCTGCGCCAGCTGAGACTGTGCCGTGCGCACTTCCTTGAAGGCTCCGACCAGGTCTGTATAACTCTGCTTGAAGGCGTCCAGCGGGGCACGGTCGGCCAGCTCGGCATCGAGTGCCTGAAAAGCCTCCATCACTTCGTCGAGCGACTCCGGACTGATACCCTCGCCGATACCGTCTATATAAGCCTTCAGTTGTTCCCGGAGCTGTCCCAGCGTCCGCGCTGACAGGCGGTCTAGGTCTCCGAAAACCTTCTCCCAGTCCATGCCGGCCTTGAGCTGGTCGAAGTCCAGCACGGCCAGCGCGTCGTCGCGCTGCCGGGCCAATGTCTTTTTTTCTCCCTCCGTCTCGGCGGCGGCAATCTTCCGGGCATAGTCCCGGGCGGTGGCCAGCCTTTTCTCCTGGTAAGTGCCGTATTCCTTATAATAGTCAATGAGCGACTGTTCGGTCTGTTCCCGGTACTCCTTGTCGATGGCCTGAAGGCGGAGGTTGAGCACCTCCTGAGCCACCACGCGCTGCCGTCCGGCCTGTTCGGCCACGGCATCATATTGTGATTGGGGGATAACAGCGCCATCCTGCCGGGCTTCATTCATCCTCGCCAGGGTCTCTTTTTCCTGCCGGTCGATGTCGGCCAGGGTCTCGGTGTATTCCTGCCGGGCTAGCGCACGGCGTCTGGCGTATCCCTCCTGCTGTATCTGGATGCGCAGCCGCTCCGTCTCCTGTTCGGCACGCAGACGGGCTGCGGCCAGCTCGGAGGCATAGTCTTGCGGCTTGGTTTTGCCTGTAGTGGCGCTTCCGCCGCCATCATCGTCACTGTTGCCGGAAACATCCGTTACCAGGGCTGCTACATCGATACCCTGTTCAATGTCCCGGTTATGTTTCTGCAGCTGGAATATCTGATGCCGGTAGCCGGCTATCACCTTGTCGAGTTCGTCTATCCGGCCCGACGTGGCACCGACCATCATCGACGCGCCGAAATACTGGTCGAGATTTGCTTTTTTGTCTATCCGGTTGACGGCTGCGATGCGCTCTTCCAACTCTTTTTCCAGGTCATTCCGCTTGGCATACTCCGCGTTGATTTTCCCTTCCAGTTCAATAATCTTCGCGTTGTTCTCATCGAGGAACTTCATGGATGCCCTGGCGCGCGACGACTTCAGGACGCTGCTCGTGAGCCGGTCGTAAGCCTTGGCAGCCTTGCCCAGCATGATTTCCTCATTTGACAGCTTGCTGAAGTAGTCGGGATATTCCTTTTTCAGGGTATTGATGGCCCTGCGGCGCGTGTCTGTACTCTTTGACGCGTCGATGGCCGCACCGTAGAGTACCCGCAGCCGGGTGATGCCGTTCTGGGCCTCTGCATCACCTTTGGCCAATGCGTCCGTGTAACGTTTCTGCGAGTCGGCCAGCGTGTCGAACGACTTGGCAAACCCGAATGTCCGCTTGGTCCATTCGGCAATATCCTTGCCATAGACGATACCCAGCGAGATGAGCGCAACTAGGGCCGTCTGCGGGGAGAGCAGAGCCTTGCCCAACTGCTTCCACACCGGCACGCCTTTCTGCCCGGACGCAGCCAACAACTCGTTCTGCTTGCGCACGTCGGCAATGGCGTCGGCCAGCATGGGCAGGTTGTTCGAGATGGCCAGGATGAACATCTGCGGCCCCATGGCCAGCGAGGGAAGCTCGCGTGCCACCTGGGCGAACTGCATCTTCAGGTTGTTCGTCTTGCGCGCCACGGCATCCGTGTCGATGTCTATCGGCGTGGCCGCCACGCGGGCCTGTTCCTGCTGCAGCTCTTTCAATCCGGCTTTTAGCCCGTTAATCTGCCCGGTCAATGCCTGCACGTTGGCGGCCTGCGTGGTGTAGCCCTGTCCGGCCTGCTTGTTGGCCTGCAGCTGCTTGAGCTGTTCGGCGCACACCTGTTCCAGCGCGGCGATGAGCAGCCGGGTCTGGCCTTCCACGCCTTCTACATTCTTGCCCACCGACCGGAGACCGGCCTGGGTAAGGTCGCGCATGAATATCTCAAGTTCTATGGGGACGGACATTTTTTTAATTGAAAAATGATGAATGAAGAATGATGAATTAGTCTTTTACGGCCATATCTCGGAAGAACGTCATCGGGTTTACTCCTTTCTGTCCTGTGGGCGACGGAGGGTTGCCCCGTTGCCGCTCACGCTCTTTCAGCCGTCTTATCAGCTCGGCAGGGCCGGGCTTGTGGGGACCGACGTAGCGGGGCAGGTCGGCTGTCATCAGCTGGAGCAGGACCACGTTGACGTGTTTGAGAATGTAGTCCACCGTCCACCCGGTCTGGGTAGCCAGTTGTCCAACCACGCCGAAGAGGCTATGGGAAGGTTCGGTGTGTCCCTTCGTTAACTCCTCGCGTCGCTTTCGCTCTCGTTCCGGCTCACTAAGGGCTGCATCTTGTTCAGAGCTGCCGCCGATGTGATAATACTCCCGAAAGACGTGGTGGACATGGCCGTGAGCATCAGCCGCCAGGCTTCGGCCAGCGCGGCCGGGTGCATCGTCTGCCCCAGCAGCCAGGCCACGGGGCGGTTCAGCACCCGTCCCAGCAGCGGGCCGCGCACGACGCCGGCCGCCACGATGCGGCAGACGTCCCGCCCGTGCCGGGCGATGAAGCGGATACGTTGGTCGGACGTGTAGCCGTCATACTCCTCCGGGGTGACCCCCATCTTCAGGTAGAGGCGGCTGACACGCACCAGGCTCCAGGTGACGGGTATCCTCATCGTCACCCTCACGGGCCGGCGGCGGAAGGCCACCTCCAGCGGGAGACTGATACCTGCATCACAGATGGCGGCAGCCGCCAGCAGTTCAAGTTCGCGTGCGTCCATCGTCATTCGGAATCTGCGTCAGCGGTGGAGTCCGACGTGTCAGGCTCTACCCCGGGCGGATAGGAACGCCAGCGTCGGCCCTTGCCGTCGGTAGGCTTGAGCATATCGACGCGAATGCCGAACCCCAGCACGCCCTGCATATTCAGGCCATTCTGGAAGGTGGTCTTCGTGAGCCGCGCGTTGAAGACGCGGAACGAGTGTCCGGAGTGCATCTTGATAGTGAGCACACCGGAAGTTGTGAAGTTCTCGGGCGGCGTATAGGAACCGTCGGCCTCCGCCTTGCCGCCGAAGATGTCGACCAGCTCCTGCGCCTTCCACCGGATAAGGTTGAGCGTAAAGGCATCACTGCCGGGGTTCTGCTGGATGGATTCCACCGGGCCGTCGGTCACCTGGGCGGCGTACACGTCGAGAAACTGCGGCTCGTTGCCTGCGGGCTGGAGGCCGTTCTCGTCAATCCAGCCGAAGGTCTTCTCCTGTTGGCCGCCTCCATGCTTTTTAAAGAGAAGCTCGGCCAGGCCGTACAATAATCCGTTGCTTGTGTCTGCCATAATTGTTTAATTAAGAATGATGAATTAAGAATTGTCGAATAGTCTTTTTATCAAGAGGGTAACAAGGGCGGCGCCCAGGAATGCCCACGGGGACAACCACCAGGGACGCTCCGGGGACTTTTCCTCCTCTTCCGTCTCGCTGCTTTCCTGGCGGGAGTCCAGTATAGCCGTGTGCTGATAACTGTCCACCCGCCTGCCCGAGCTGTCGGCCCTGGCCGTGACGTTCACGCCACCTTCTCCGTCGGCTGCCACATCGATGTGCAGTCCGTCCTCATGCAGGGCCAGGCCGAAGCCTTCAGGCAGGGAGGGCAGGTTTTCCAGTTGTGCCGCACTCACCTTCAGCGTCGCCGTCCGCATCGGGACCGGCGCGTAGGTTGTTTGCCCGGTTGCGCTCACAAGGAGGCTGTCCGAGCGGACGGCTGTCCGGCTTGCCCTTCGGCTGCTGGCGCAGGAAGATGACAGCAGGACAACGGTCAACATACTTGCAAGCATGACACTTGCGGATGGCTGTCTCATAGTTGATGGTTTTTTCATTGATTCGGCGCAACTGGCGGCTCAGGTCTACCACAGTCGTGCTCAGGTCGTCATAGAGCGACTTGTAGGTGCTCTCGGTTTCCTTCACTTCCCGCACCCTGCGGACTCTCCTGTCGCGCCACCAGGCCAGGGCTGTGGCCAGCCACCCGGCGGGCAGCAGCCAGTCCCAGAGCGGCTGCAACTGTGTCCAGTCCATTTCTAATTGACAATTAACAATCAGCCATTGTCCGCCGCGGGCCGGAAAAGTCCGGCGATGGCCTTAATCACGTCATAAAACCCGCAGCCGGACAGTCCGGCGGCCAGGCCATAAAGCAAGGCTTGCCACCACACCAGCCCATCCAGCAGCGGCGAGGCCTGGAGTGCCCATACGGCCATGCAGACTGCGATACCCGCCAGGGCGGAGATGCCAATCTTGGCCAGGCGGTTGCCGTCAATGGCAGGGATGACCTTCATCACTTGGGTGACAATCATGGAGGTGAGGGCCACAAGGCCAGTAAACGTACCCACGTCGACCAGTGTCTGGCCGCTCTCGGACGGGGCGTCCGTGGCGGCAAAAGTCATTGCAGCCACAAAGCATAGAGATAAGAATGTGATAAATCGTTTCATAAGAATTTGAATCAGTTGATTATAAATCATTAGTCATAATTGTCAATTGTCCATTATCAATTGTCAATTGTCAAAGCAGTTCCCAGCCCCGCTCCACATCGATCATGACGGCGGGCACGCCGCATTCCACGCGGCTGATGGCGGCAGCCAGGGCACAGAGGGTGGTGCGGTCGTCCACGTCGGGGACGTAGGATTCCGGCACCTGGAGGTCGGCACACACGGAGCGGATGTAGGCCGCCGTGTCGTTCTCCGTGGAGGGTGCCCAGCGGCGGATGAAGTCGGCCACCGTGCGGCAGCCGTGCCGCCGGCGGTAGTTCTGCAGGGTGCGCATCAGGGCACGGTAGCCCCATCGCATTTCGGTGAACTGGAAAAAGTCGGGGTCGGCCTGCACGGGACGCAGGCCCAGCCAGCGGTCTTTCGTCCGGCGGATGTTGCCGGGATTGCAGTTGCGCAGCCCGCGCGAAAGCCCGTTTCTACTCATCGCCTTCCTCCTCCGCCAGGCTGGTCGACCCTATAGTAATATATCCGGCGCCATCCCACAAGAGGGTGGTGACGCTCTGTTTGGCGCAGGTGGCACCTCCTACGGTCTGGGCATTGGTGCCGTCCTCGTTGCGCACAATAAGTAACGAGCCGGGCTGTACCTGTGTGTCCACAGTAATGGTTCCGGCTGCGGTGCCCGACGGAAATTCAACAAGCTGCGGATTGCAGTCATGCACGAGGTTTGTCCCCTCCACGGCGCGCTTCACGGCGATAGGGAATGGAATACGCTGTACGCGGTCTCCTTCCTCGGTGAAAGGCGCGAAGAAGTCAAACGTGCGGTTGGATTTGGTGTTGATATAACTCATCTTTTTGCTTTTTAATCCCGCCCGATAACATTGAGCAGGAATTGTAATACATAGTCTCTAGTTGGCCTTTTTGGTCACGATGGCGCCCAAGTATTTTCCGGTCAGGGGCAGCCCCAAGCCTCGCATGTTGAAGCCCACCACGTCGCCACGGTATTCCGGGTCGTTCAAGCGGTAATACATATCGAAGTCGCTCTTGGCACGGCCTACAGCCTCGCGGTAGTAGAACGTGGAAGAGATGGCGTCGGTAGAGTTTACCGGGGCATCGTAGGCCACGCGCTGGCCGGTGTCTCCATTGTAGCGCGGTGTCATGGCCGTGATGTAGATTTTGAAAGAAAACATCATGCCGCCGTTGAAGAAGCTCTTGTACATTTCCAAGTCCTGACGGCGCAGGTCGGCCGCGTGCCAGGGATGCAACAACAGGATGCGCCCTTCGGTGGGCATGTCCATCATGTTGGCCTGCGTCTCCAACTTCAGCAGCTGCTCGTAGGTCATGGCGTAGTAGGTGTTGTTGATGGTGCTCTTCTCGCCGGAGGAGACGACGTTGACAGGCGTAGTCTCACCATTCTTGGCGGGTGACCAGTTGTATCCGCACATGCGGGCGAACTGCGTCTGGAGCGAGGTGCGGTGGCCGCGAATGACACTCTCACGCTTGCCGGCGGATTCCTCCACCTCGATAGCGTTGATGTGCACGGTATTCTCCGTATCGAAGCGCTTCATCTCCACGCGGTGCGGGATGTCCTCGCGGCGCACGATGGGGATGGGCCATACGGAATTATTGACGATGACGTCGGGATTAACGCCGGCCTCCTGCAGATTCAGGAAACCGTTGTCGGTCCAGGCATCCAGGTCGCGGGCCTCATTCACGAACGAGGTCTGCGGGATGAACTGCTCGATGATGTCGGGCAGCCAGATTTCTTTATTCAATCCGGGCATAATCTTGTTGTTTGATTGTTAATTAATTCGGGTCGTGTCCGTAGGCTTCGCGGAATTTCTTCTTATAAAGCTCAGGGTCGGCTTTGAGTTCTTTCAGGCGGTCGGCCTTGAGGATGTCGGCCATCGACATGTCACGCAGCTCGACGGCGCCCTTCTGTCCTCCGGTGGATTCCAGCTGTGAGACAATCTCCTGCCGGTGTGCGATGCTGGACAGCCGGACGGAGGTATTTTCAAAGTCGCGGTCAAAATCCTTCAGCCAAGCGTCACGTCCGGAAGCGTCGAGGCGGCCGTCCTTCACGGCTTCATCCACCAGGGCTACGGCACGGGAGTGGTTTGCCTCCCGCTCCTTCTTCTCGTACTCTTCCACGCGTTGGCGGAGCGTGTTGTTGTCGGACTGCAGCGTATCGGCCTGTTTCTGCAGCCGGTCGCGCAGGGCCACCAGCTTGCGTACCTCTTCGGCTACAGCCTGCTCGCTGGCCTGGTCGGACAGCTTCAATAATTGGGTTATAACACTCATGTTCGTATGGGTTTGATGGTTAATAGTTGTCAGCGGATGGTCTGCCAGGTCGATGCGCTCACCTGACGCCCGGTCATACATGGCCAGGGCGTTATGGTTGGCACCGATGGGGCAGATTGACACCTCGCGCAGTGTCCAGCGGGTCACTGTCGGGCCGGTCTGACCGGGAAGTTTAGAAAACTCGTCCTCCGTCGTCTCCTCGGGAGGCCAAGCACCCACCGAGGCTGCACGCAGAAATCCGCGCTCCACCTTGCCGGCAATCTCTGCCGCCCGCGGGTCGGCTGTGTCGAACAGGATGTCGGCATAGATGGCGTCGTCTTTCGCATAGACACGTTCTGCGCGGCCGATGGGGGCTTCCCAATCGTTATGGTTGTAGAGCACCACGGGGTTCTTCTCATACTCCGTCAGGTCTGCCCCCGACGTGAGCATCCGGAAGCCGTAGGTGTTCACTGATTCATCGTGTACTTTAAAGGTATGCGTCTTACTCATTCCGTGCTTGTTTGCCGCAAAATTGAAAAGAAATAATGAAGCAAAAAAATCGGGTTGTAAACGTTACCGCGCAGGATGTAGCGGCTGCATTCCAGCGTGTAAGCGTTACAATCCAATTCGGAGGCGCGTATATAATCTCTTAATTTTGTCACGACAAATAAACATATGACAACATGACCAGTACACTGACAAACCAACAGAAGAAGGATTGGGCGAAGCTGCTCTACATGCAGGAGCGGCTCACTCTGCAGGAGATTGCTGCCAGAGTAGGCGTGAGCCGCGTTACCGTAGGCAAATGGGCACAGGCGGGCGGCTGGGAGATGCTGCGGGCTGCCGTGACCAGCACCCGCGAGGAGCAGATACGCAACCTCTACCGCCAGATAGCCCAGATAAACAAGGCGGTGGATGAAAGCGACGCGAAGTATGCCACCCCGGCACAGGCCGACACCATCGGCAAGCTCGCGGCGGCCATCAGCAAGATGGAGGGCGACTTCGGTATTGCCGATATTATAAGCGTGTCAAAGCGTTTCCTCACCTGGCTTCGCGCACGCAACCAGCAGCAGGCCGCAGAGATGGCCGACCTGTTTGACCTGTTCATCAAAGACAACCTGGACAGTTAGTTGACTATGGCAAAGCAGAGACTTAGCGGCAAGAAGAAGCAACTGGTGGACGAATGGGAGGAATACCTCCGCCGCATCCGCACGCTGACCGAGGTGGATTTCACCATGGATGACGCTGATAAGGCGCAGACGCTCCGCAGGCTGGAGGCCGACCCGGTCGAGTGGATGTCGTTTATGTTCCACCGGTTTGCCCGGTATCCTTTTGCCGGATTTCAGAAGAAGGCCATCCGCCGCATCGTGGAACATGCCGACGGCAACTGGTATGAGGTGCTCTCCTGGGCCCGCGAGCTGGCCAAGAGTACCATCGTGATGATGACCGTGCTCTACCTCGTCCTGGTGAAGAAGAACAAACGGGTCATCATCCTGGCATCGGCCACGAACGACGCGGCCATCAAGCTGCTGGGCGTCTACCGGGCGCAGTTCGAGGCCAACGAACGGCTGCGCTACTTCTACGGCGACTTGCGCGGCTCGAAGTGGAGCGAGGATTATTTCCTGCTGTCCAGCCGCGTGTCGTTCATGGCCATGGGCTGGGGGCAGTCGCCCCGCGGCGTGAAGCTGGAAGAGGTACGCCCTGACCTGCTGCTCATGGACGACTATGACACCGACGAGGAATGCCGCAACGCCGAGGTGCTGAACAACAAGTGGAAGTGGTTTGAGAACGCTCTGTTCTTCACCCGCTCCATCTCGGCCTCCCTGCTCACCATCTGGACGGGCAACGTCATTGCCAAGGACTGCTGTGTGGTGCGCGCCGGCAAGAAGGCCCGCGAACTGGCCGGACGCGACAAGCCGCTCGGACATTGGGACATCATCAACCTGCGCATGGTGGACATCAACCGTCCCGACCCGCAGGCCGACTACCGGCACGGAAAATCCGTCTGGCCGGAAAAGAACAGCGAGGAGGCTATCGACGAAGTGCTGGCGCAGGTCAGCCTGGCCGCCGGGCAGAAGGAATGTTTCAACAACCCCGTGGTGGAGGGCAGCTACTTCACCGAGATGCACTGGGGCGAATGCCCGCCGCTGCACAAGTTGAAGTATGTGGTGAGCTATGGCGACCCGGCACCGAGCAACAAAACTTCGAAAAAGGCAGCCAAGAACTCTTTCAAGAGCAATGTCCTCATGGGACTTTATCAGGGCACGCTCTATATCTACACCTGCTACCTTGACCATGTGACCAACGACGAGTTTGTCAACTGGTACTACTACCAGCGCGACTATGTCCGCGAACGCTCCCAGATACGCTGCTATATCGAGAACAACACCCTGCAAGACCCGTTCTACGAGCAGGTGTTCCGTCCCATCTTCCTGCAGAAGGGGGAAGAGCGGGGCTTTCAGATAAACATCAGCCCCGACGCCAGAAAGAAGCCTGACAAGTTTGCCCGCATCGAGGGCAACCTGGAGCCGCTCAACCGGGCCGGGCGCCTGGTGCTGAACATCCGTGAACGTGAGAACCCCCACATGCAGCGGCTCGAGGAGCAGTTCCTCCTTTTCGACGACGGCCTGCCTTCGCCTGCCGACGGTCCCGACGCCGTGGAAGGCGGTTACTATCTGTGCCAACAGCTGGCGGCCAGCCTGGAGACAGGGAGTATCTGGAGCGGCGGGCGGCCACGCAACCGGAACAGAATTTAAACAATTAACCATGGACAATTGATAATTGACAATTACCCATACGGCATCGTAATTATCAATTGTCCATTATCAATTATCAATTAACAGTATGGCTTTCCTGACAGTAGAAGATATGTACACCCATATCTACCAAGAAAACATCGACACCATCAGCCGGGGCGATGACGCCGTGATGCTCTCGGCCATCGACGCCGCCATCGAGGAGGCGTCCGGCTACCTGACCAAGTATGACACGCGGAAGATATTTGCCGCCACGGGCAGTGCCCGCAACGCCATCCTGCTGCTCTTCATCAAGGACATCGCCGCCTGGCATTTTGTCAACCTGTGTAATGCCGGAGTAGACCTGGAACTGCGCGAGAAACGCTACAACCGGGCCATCGAATGGCTGGAGAACAACCAGAACCGCAACAACCCGAACCTGCCTGCCCTGGAAGACGGCGCGTCCGGTTCCGGCAGCCTGCCCGGCACGGGCCGCGTGCAGTTCGACTTCGGCAGTAATCCCAAACATGATTTTCACTTTTAACCGATATGAAACGAAACAAGCAAAAAAGACAGGCACCGCCTGCCCCCAACAAAAACCCGCAGACTCCCGTCTACAGCACGGTAGTGGTCACGCCGCCACGCCGGGAGATAAACGACATCGGCACTTGGAAATCAGCCCTGCGCAGCGCCGACATCGGCATACGCTGGCCGCTCTATGACCTCTATGCCAGCATCCTGCTCGACGGCCAGGTGACCGACGCCATCAACAAGCGCATCGAGGCCATCACCGATGCCGACATCCACTTCACCGCCGACGGCAAGCCGGTGAAGGAAATGGAAGACCTGGTGGACTCGGCCGAGTTCGAACGGCTGCTGGAGGACATCATGTGGAGTCGGTTCTGGGGCATCACGGTGGACGAGTTCACGTTCATTCCCGGATTTGACTTCAACAGCATCCCCCGCAAGCATATCCGTCCCCGGCAGAAGGTCATCGTGCGCCGCCAGTCGGATACGGAAGGCATCAGCTATGCCGGCGACCCGATGGTCATCCAGTGGGGGCGTGACGACGACCTGGGACTGCTGCTCAAGATAGCCCCGTATGTCATTTACAAGCGGGGCGGCTTCGGCGATTGGGCACAGTTCGTCGAGCTCTTCGGAATGCCCATCCGCATTGGGAAGTATAACAGCATGGACGATGCCAGCCGCCGGCTGCTCATCCAGGCTTTCGAGACGGCAGGCTCGGCGCCCTACATGGTGGTGCCCAAGGAAAGCGACGTGGAAACCACCCTCATGAGCGGCACGGCCAACGGGGCGCTCTACAACGACTTCCGGCAGGCCTGCAACGAGGAGATACTCATCACCATCCTGGGGCAGACCATGACCACCCAGAGCGGCGCGTCGCTTTCCCAGAGCCAGGTGCATCTGGCAGTGCAGGAAAAGAAGCACCGTTCCGACCGCCGCTTTGTCATCCGGATGCTCAACAAGTATTTTATCCCGCTACTAGAACGGAGGGGCTATCCGGTGCAGGGCGGGAAATTTATATTTGTCGACAAGAAGGACGAGCTGTCAGTGACCGACCTGAAGACACTCAGCGGCATCCTGCCCGTGCCCCGGAGCTGGGCGTATGACAAGTATGGAATCCCGCAGCCGGAAGACGACGAACCCATCCTGGAGCCTCTGCGGGCGGAAGCAGCACCGGCACCGTCCGGCCGACGGGACACGACCCAGCCCCTGCAGCCGGATGACGACCCGGACGATGACACCGACCCGCCGGTGCGCAATGCCGACCGTCGGGGGTTCTGGCAGCGGCTGCGCGATTTTTTCGGGGCGGCCCCGGTTCCGGCCGGGGCTGGCACAACCCGCATGAGTGACGACGACACCCTCGACGGCCGGCTCATGGCCGACGTGTGGGACGGCGAGGACTTCTTCTCTCCGGAACTGTTCGCCTATTTCTCTGAAGACTTTTTGAAAGCTGTTCAAACGGGATTGGAACGCCCTTTGGAGAATGTCGACACGGGCTTTACCTACAACGCGCCGGATGACGTGTTCCGGACTGCCCTGGAGACAAACCTCTACCATTTCAGTGCGGCCAAGACGCTGGCTGAGGTGCAGGAGCTCAACCGCCTGCTACGTGAGGCAAAGGACTATGCGGACTTCCGGGAAAAGGCGGCCAAGGTGGCCCGGGCATTTAATGACACCTGGCAGCGCACGGAATATGACACGGCCGTGCTGACTGCCGAATCGACGGCCAATTACCGCCGGCTGCGTCAGAAGAGCGATATATTTCCATTTTGGCAATACCTGACCGTGGCCGACGGCCGTGTCCGGGAACAGCACCGCAAGCTGCACGGGGTCATCCTGCCCGAGAACGACCCGCTGTGGGATAAGATATATCCGCCGAACGGATGGAACTGCCGGTGCCGCGTCAGAGGTCTGATGGAGCACCAGGCAAAAGATGTAGACTTCAAAGAAATGCGTCAAAGGGTGTTGGACTATCTGGGCACCGGCGAATGGAAGATGCTTGCCGCTCAAGGATGGGGCGTCAACCGGTGTGACACGGCGCAGATATTCACCGCCGACCAAATGTATATCCGCAAATTTCCGGAACATGCCGCGTCCTATCTGAAACGGCTCACAGCCGACCGTTGGAAGCTGCCTACCGTGCAACAGATGAAACAGCAGGCCGACGGGGACATGCCGCCCCGGGTGGAGCGTGACGAGCAGGCCGTGTGGGACATTTACAGCCATGACGGAAAGATTGCCCTGACCGACTACGACGGCCGCACCGTCACCATCAGCCGGGAACAGTTCTTCAGCCATACAACAGCCAAGGGACGCGATAACCGCATTACGCTTTGGGATGCCATGCTGGACGCATTAAAACATCCGGACGAGGTATGGCTGAACAATGAATTAGAAAAGAATGCCCAGAACAAGGCTGAGGAACTGAACACTTACTGTCTGATAAAGTTCTACCGGGATGAGGTTGTCGCCGTAAATTACCGTATTGAAGGGGAAGAGCTGGTACTGAAAACGTGGTATATCATGCAGACCAACCTGGACAAAAGTGTAGCTTACATGAAAAGGAAAATATGGGATAAACGAAGGTTCGGACTGTTGATAAAAAAACGCTGAAACGTGTCCTCACGTCCGTCCGGCCCGTAAAGGAAGGATAACCCGTATGCCCTCCGCCAGCCCGGATTGGATAGCCGGTGTCACGCTTCAACTTGGAGTTCACCCTGTCTGCGCGCTGTCATTATCAGCCTTCACGTGCCCCCATCGCCCCCGAGGTGCTGGCACCCTTGATTACTCCGCTCATACAGGACTTCGCAGCAAATATACAAACTATTAACCATATAACCTATGAACACAACAGACGAAATTGCAAGACGCATCGGCCGGGCCATGCAGGCGTTGCCCGACATCGTGGCCGAAGAAGCCGTGGAATATTCCCGGCGGCGGTTCACCGAGAAAGCCTTTGACGGAAAGCCGTGGCGGCCCGTCAGCCCGAACTACCATCCCCGGCGCGGCACGCTCCTGGTGCGCAGCGGGGCATTGCTGAACAGTGTCCGTGTGGCGTCCGTCACGCCGCAGAAAGTGGTCATCACGGCCGGAAACAGCAAGGTGGCCTATGCTCGGGCACACAACGAGGGCTTCGCCGGCAGCGTGGTGGTGAAGCCGCACCAGAGGCGGCTCAAGGGTGGAAAGATAGCACGGGTGCGTTCTTACCAGCGGCGAATGAGCGTCCCCCGACGCCAGTTCCTGGGACGCTGCGCCGAACTGGAAGACATACTGAAACGCGAGACTGAAAACCTGTTTAAAAACACGATGTCATGAAAAAGGAATATCTGAAAGACGTGCTCGACACGCTCGAACATGAAGTCCCCGCCCTGCGCTGGATTGACGCCAATGAGGGACAACTGGACTTTTACACCGACGAACGCCCGCCGGTGGCCTTCCCCTGCTGCCTGGTCGACCTGGCCATGCCCGACGTGCGCCGGCTCTCGGCCATGGGGACTACACCCTGCCGCTGTACGCTGCGTGCAACGCTGCAAGTGGCCTTCAACGACTGTGCCAGCCTGAACGCCCGGACACCGGCCCGGGTCCGCGACGTGGCTTTCAGGCGGTTCGACATGCTGGAGGACATCCGCCGGGCACTCGACGGACGCTGGTTCGACCATTTCCAGCAACCCTGGACGCGTGTCAGCTGCACGCCCCGCCGAAGGGAGGACGGCCTCAAGCTCTATGAGATGACGTTTGAGGCAACGGTTATTGAGTGAAGAATCCATGCGGAAGGCTATATGCACTCTTCATTCTTCATTATTCACTCTTCATTAAACTACTACTTTAACGCGATTGAAACGCCGTCCCAACGACGTTAAACCGCCACCTTTAGAAGTCGCAGGGTTTGGGAGGGGCTTCAAAACCGGAACGAGGGGAACATCTTCTGCAGCTGGCGTGCAGTGACACGGCGGCGGCAGAGGTCGTTATAGAAGTCGGCCTGTTCCATCAGGGCGTTCTGGATGGTGCGCTCCTCGACGAAGAATTCCTCTTCCGCTAGGATAATGGTCACGTCGTCGGCGCGGCGGCGCATGATTTCTTCCCAATAGTATTTCCGGGCAACCAGGGCACGGTTGCGCAGTGCCAGCCGCTCGCGGCGGTTGTTCGCCTTGCGGACGGAGCCGAACAGTGGATATGTGGCCGGTTGTTTCATATACACAAAGATACGCCCTCTTTCCCGGTCTTTAAACTGAAAAACGCCGAACCTTCCATGAGGCCCGGCGTTTTCCGTTAACAACTAAACAAAAACCGGTCTACAACCGGCAGAAACTCGGCTCGATGCGCGTCCAGACACCCGTCTCGGGATTGCGCTGCGAGAAGTAGTAATTCGTGGCATTGCGCTGCACGACGTTGGCCTCCTTGAACAGCCGCATGATACCGGCATACTCTTCGTCGAACTTGTCCTCCAGTTCGTAGAGCTTCGAGATAGACTTGTAGTCCAAGTCGCCCATCTTGTTGCGCTCCAGCAGCGTCATGGCCATCTGGTACATCGGGTCGTCGACACCCTTCTCGCTGCGCTGCATGTAGCGGCGCAGGTAGTCGATGAGCCGTTCGGCAGCCATGTCGGCGCGTTCGTCAAAGCCCTTCACCTTGTTGCTTTTCACCTCCAGCCGGAAGTCGCCGTCGGTGATGGTGTAGCTGCTCTGACCCTCGGTCTTCACCTGGCCGTATTCCTTCATCACGGCCGTGAAGGCGTCGGCCTCACGCCCCAGCCAGTCGCGGAAGCCGCGCACGTCGGCCACGAGGCCCGTCACGCGGGTCTTCACCTCGTGCATGAACTCGCTGCGCAGGGCCTCGTAGGTCTCGCGACGGGCGATGCGGTCGTCCTTCTCCTGTTGTTGCAACTCGGCCAGCAGTGCGGCCCTCTGTTCTTTCGTCATGGACTTTACGTCCACGTTCCCTTGCATGTTGTTTGTTGTTTCCATAACTTAATTGAATTGATAATTGTCAATTGTTCATTGTCCATTGTTAATTGTCATAGTCTTGCAGTTCCAGGTCGGCTGTCATGGACAGCATTTCCCGCTGCGTGGTGGCCCATTCGGCCAGTTCGGCAAAGAAGGCATCCTGTTCCTCAATGCTGTAGTCCGAGGCCGCCAGCGTGGCCTCTTCGCGGATGCCCTTCAGCATTTGTTCCAGTCTTTTGTTCATTTTTCAGTCCTCATTTTTCATTCTTGCTTGTTTCCGTCGTATGGCCCGCAGCTTGCGCAGCAGGGCGTCCAGGTCGCCGTCGTCCAGGTCGCGGAAACGTTTGCCGGCGATGCGCGGATGGAGGCAGTAGCGGTCTACGGCGTCCCAGCTGGCCGTGTCGACGCCCAGCAGTTGCAGCTGGTGGAGCACGGCCGAGCGGCGGTAGCGCGTCTCGGCCCGCGACGGTTCCCGGCGGTCGGGCGGCAGGAGCTTGCGCATGGCCTCGAGGGCGTCGGTGTATTCCTCGCGGGTCATCTCGCGCAGGCTCTCCGTGCGCCCGCCGGTGAACTGCCGGACGATGTCACGCTTCAGCCTGCCCCGGTCGTAGCTGCCCGGCAGGCGCTGCAGCAGGGCGTAGAAGGCTGCATAGTTGTCGGTAGGTGGCGTGGTTTGTTCCATATCGTTTTATATTTTAGTTCTAAGCCTCCCCAACCCCTCCCGAGGAGGGGCCTTTGTCCTCATTAGCCTTTAAACCCTCCCTTCGGGGGAGGGTTTGGGAGGGGCTGGCCTTCCACTGCACGGAAATTGCAGCGTCCAGCCGTCCCGCGCCGCCGCACATGGTGCAAGGTGCCTTCACGGGCATTCCGTCCTCATGGCGCACGGTCCAATGCCATCCGTTGCCACTGCAGCGCGGGCAGGTGTAGCCTGTGCTGGTGAATGTCTCTGTCATCGCGTCCGGCTGCATCCACATGGGAGGAGCCAGCTCCAGTTGTTTCTTTATTCTGCTCATTGTTTTTAATTGATGATTTATAGTTGGCAATTTTTAGTTTCTATTTATCGCTCGCTCTTTAAGCCCTCCCTTCGGGGGAGGGTTTGGGAGGGGCTGCCTAAACTTCCCCAATACTCCCGTGCACCCTCTTCCCATATCGTGTATTCGCCCGCAGGGCCGATAAACCGTCCCTTGCTGAAGGCCCTGTAGCCCTCTATCCATATCTTCAGCGAGGCGTCATACATCACGCTCATGGCTGCATCGCCGCGAGGATTCATGCCCTTGGCGTGGCTGATGAAGATAAACAGCTTGTCGCGGAAGGCCTCCTTCAGGGTGATATAGTCGCGGTAGCTCATGCCGGTGTACTGGAACGAGTCGACGACCACCACACCGGGGCTTTTCTTCCGCCTGAGGCGTGCCTTCAGCTCCTCCATCGGCTCGCACAGCAGCAGGAAGCGGCGGTTGGCCTCCATCATGCCGTGCAGGCGCAGGCTGTTCTGCATGGTCAGGCTGTCGCCCTCCTCGAGGCTGTTATAAGCCACACGTTCATACTTGCACAGCTCCTTGCAGAGCTGCATCACGAAGGAACTCTTCCCGTTCCCCGAGTTGCCCCACACGAACCACACTCCGGTGCGCTCCGGTTGCCCGAAGGCGTCGGCCCACTGCCCCTCGAAGGGGAAGGTGTCTTTCTTCATGCTGAGGACTTCTTTTACTGACAGTGCCCGTTTCATAATGCGGCCCCCTCAACTCCCCCGGAAGGTGAGCTTTTATCGTTGCGTGACTTCAAGCCCTCCCTTCGGGGGAGGGTTGGGAGGGGCTGCTGGTCGTTCATTCTTTTTGTCCGGTGTATGGCTTTCTTCACCCGCCGCAGGTCGAACCCGCAGGGCTCGGCGTCGCGGATGACGGCGTCGATGGAGCGGCGGTCGGTCAGGCCGTTGGCCGTGCAGATGGCATAGACGTCATTGGCCGTGGTGTCTTCCAGCTCGAAGAACTTGCGGCCCATGCGGCTGTAGAACTCCTTGTAGCCAGGCTTCTGGTAGCGCAGGCCGCAGGCGATGCGCTTCTTGATATAGTCCGTCGAGAGGAACACCACGCCGCAGCGGTCTTCCAGCTTGTTGTAAAGGCTGATAAAGTAGTGGAACACGGGTTCGGTCAGCTTGTCGGCCTCGTCAAAGATGAGCAGCGGGGCGTCCATCTGCACCAGGTCGTCCAGGATGAGCTCCCACACCTGGCGGATGTTGCAGCCCTCGGTGCGGATACCCACCGTGCGGGCTATCTCACGCACGAAGTCGCCGCGCTTCATGTCTTCGGAGCAGAGGATGTAGAACACTTCGCGGTGTTCCGTGGCGTAGAGGCGCGCCGTGGTGGTCTTCCCGCATCCAGCCTCGCCGACCACCCACGTCACGTTGCGCCACTGCTGGGCGTCATCCAGCGCATAGGTGATTTCCTGCCAGGCTCCGGTGTGCACGATTTGCCAGGCGGTCTCCATGCGCAGCCCGCCCACCTGGGCGGCGATGTTGCGGAACATCTCGTCGCTGATGTTGTCATACTTCCCATTGAGGATGTTGCTGATAGTTCCGGCACTTGTGCCCTTCAGGCTGCCGGCTGCCTTGTTCTGTGATGGGTAACGCTCCACGTAGCGGGCCAGCTGTTCGCGGATGCTGTCTTTTTCTTCTTGTCTCATAGTCTTATTTCTTTAATTCTTCATTCATCATTCTTAATTTTCTCAGAGTTTCCCCGCCACCTTCCGTTGGTCGAAGTGGATTTGGCCGTCGAGTTGGTCGAGGGTGAGGTTGCTCGTTTCCTTGGTCATGCGCCCCACGGTGAACACGTCCGGGTCTTGGCTGTATCGCTTGGTGCGCTTTTCTATCTGCCTTTGCATGGCGGCCGTGCCTCCCTTCAGTTTCGGAGTGCGCAGGCCGTTCTGTTCGGGGGCTGTGCCGTGGGCGTACTCGATGAGCCTGGCGGCCACCTGACGCTCCACGCGGTCTTGCTGCGATGCTTCCTGTTCCTGGCGGATGAAGGCGGCCTCGCCTTCCGTCTGGTCTTGAATGGCGCGGTGCACCTGCCGGTAGGGTTCGGCCACGGCAGAGAAGCGGAGGCCTCCGGCACGGTCTTTCCAGTAGAGCCGCACGCTGCGCAGGTCATAGGGGTCATAGGCGATGTAGAACCGGCGCAGGGTGTTCTGCCGCCGCCACTCATGGTCGGGCACACCCGGCGCGGAGTAGACCTCGTAGGGCAACTTCTTGCCTTTGAGGGTGAGCGTGATGCCTGAGGCGGTAAACGTCACTGCGTGCTCGGTCATGAGCCAGAACATGTCCACCATGTCGTCCACTGTCACCGTGTCGGTCTCCTCGTTCACGCTCTGCTCGTACATCTCGATGCGGGGGACGCCCGTGGCGGGGTGCGGGGGTTCGTTCCAGGCCCGGCGTGCTTCGGCATAGAATTCCTTCAGTTCGGCCAGCGTGGGCAGGCTGTCCTTGTTTTCGGCGGAGAACTCCAGGTTGGCGTGGCTGGTAGCTTTCTTGGTTGTGATGTTCATACCGGTGAAGCCCCAGCGTTTGCTCAGTTCCTGCTGCTGGAAGCGGCAGAAGATGTTCTCGATGGTCTTCGACTGTCCGTTGTAGGGGGCTGTCGGGCGATGGATGTGGCATATCTTGTCGAGGAAGCTCTTTTCTTCTTCCCCGTCTTTCTTCGCCTTCTTTTTCCTGTCGCCGGAGAGTTTCTGGTGTCCGCCCTGGTTGTCGTGCACGATTTCATAAGGCTTGTGCCCGCTGGTCTGGATGGCCATGCGGTAGGCGTGGTATTGCGCCTCGTAGTCCTCGTGGTCGCTGATGTGGTAGCCCAGCAGCACTTCGCTGTATGCGTCCACCACTTCGTAGACCATCGTCGTGCGCACCTTGCCCTGTTCGTCCATGTAGTAGAGGTTGAGCTTCGTGCCGTCGCCATACCATAGGGAGTCGCGCCGTCCGGGCAGTTCTGTGCGGTGCTTGCGGTTGAAGAGCTGGCGTGAGGCCAGTTCGCCGTGCACGGCGTCAAACCACAAGGGCTTCACCTCCGGACGGTTCAGCCACATCACCATGCTGCGGATGCTCTTCAACGGCTTCCAGCCCCGGAAGGGTGCCACTTGGTTGAAAGCCTCGAACAGGCGGGCGTCGGTGTAGACCGGCGTGCGGCTCCGCTTGTGGGCGATGAGCCACTCGCCCGCCTCCTGCGTGATTTTCACGGCCGTCACGTTGCCCACCTTGCCCGAGATAAGCGCGGCATAGCCGTCGCGGCGGAAGTCACGTATCTTCGCCTTCAGCCGGGACAGGTTGGCCGGGAGCGTGTGGCCGTATTCCTCGCGGTATTGCTCCGACTCGGCCAGCAGAATGTCCCACAGGTCGGTGCGCCGGTTGTTCAGGGCGCGGGCCTTGGCGGCGCGCCGGTCCATGTCGGCGATGAGCCGCCCCAGCACCGAGGCGTTCAGCGTGTATTCAGTCTTCAGCTTGTCGCTCAGGCTGGTCTCCATACCGCCCATCTCGTAGCGGTAGTCCTCATAGAATGTCCGGGCGGCTTCGTCTGTCTTGATGCGTGTTTTCATTTGCAGTTCTTGCTGTTTCAGGATTTCCGCCGGGTCGCCCTTCAGGGCTTCGAACCGGGCACGGTACTTCTCCGGAAGCGAGGAATAGACTATCAACGCGCGGTTGCCTTCGCCGCCACCACGGTGGACGACCCGCAGCTGCTTGCGAGCCTGTAAAGACCTGAAAGTCCCATCCTTAATTATTGGGTCATTTCCATAGGTCAGCTCTTCACGCGTCACACATATTACATTATCACGATATTCCATAGTTCCGGATATTCCAATTTTACAACGAATCCATCGGTACACGCCTTATGAGCCGCACCGCATTGCCGAGGTTCAGAATGGCTGCGAATACAGCCCACAGAGGACTGCCATCGCCCATCATTATGACCAGGCAGAAGCTGACAAGGAAATAGGCCACCACGGCGCGTTGCTTCCACGTCAGGCTGCGCCACCATGCCAGCTGCTCAGACAGCAGCATCCACACGTCCCGCTTCATGGCTGTCTTCTGTTTTGGGTTTCGACTCACGTTCGATGCCGCCACGCTCGATGGCCAGCTTCCGGATGGCGCGTGCCAGCCGGCTGTTTTTCCGGTAAGCCAGCGAGTAGCTCACCATGGCGTTCGTGCAGCCCATCAGTCGGGCCAGTTTCTTCACTTCGCCGTGTTCCACCATGATTCTTTTCATACTGTTTTATCTGTGTTTAATCGGTTATTAATCGTTGTTCAAAAAGCACTATCCCTATTCATCCCGAACCGGGATAGTTTTGCTACATTTGTAGCTCCTAATAATCAAAACTTTATTTGCCAATTAGCATTGCTTATACTTGTCAGTCTTGTTGTGCCAGTATTGCCAGATCTGTGTTGCCCGACTCCAGCACTTCATAGAGCCGGGTTCCTCGGTTGAGTTCCTCGCATAGCACCCGCAGTGTTTCCTCACACACACAGGAGAGGTTTTCCATCGCGCGGCAGGCGTCCGAATCCTCCCGCTCCTGGGCTGTCATGCACTTGTCGGCAAACTGCAGCGTCTGGTCGGCAACAGTCTGGGCTATGGTGACCGAGTTTATCAGCTTGGACACCTTCAGGCGGTATTGCTGTTCTGCCCATTTCTTCAAGTTCTGTTCTTTCATATTGCTTGGTTTGATTGGTTATGCTTGTGGGTGGTCCCGGATTCGAACCGGGGACAATATCGCCTGAATGACCAGTTTCGAGTGTTCTACCTGACTGAACTAACCACCCTGCGCCCGTCTGTTCCGGGCCGCCAGTTATCCGGACATCTTTTTGCCCTAATGTTTTTTAATCCACTTCCGTCGGTGTGCCTAATGCCCTCGCCCTGATGGCTTCAAACACCCGCAGGTTCAGGGCCAGCATGGCGGTGTAGTCTTCATCCCGCAGACACTCTCTCCGGTCGGCATTTCCCTTCATGTCCTGCATCACGTCGACGAGGGCATCATTTAGCGCGTCCAGCTTGGCCACGTCCACTTTGTTCAATAGACTGTCTTTCATAATGTGTATGTGTTTAATTGATTTCAATGTCGATTATGTCCAGTATGTTGCCTGTCCTCATGCTGTTAATGGATAGCTTGGCCTGCGCCACGCCGTTGTCCTTCATCCACTGCCTTGCCCGGTTGATGGCGGCCTGTTTATTGCTCCCATCCGGGATGAATGCGCCTAAATCGTTGTAGGAGTCATCTAATAGTTCAAACCAATAACGTCTCATGTTTCTTTTCTTTTTAATTGTTAATAATCGCGTCTTTTGCTATCTTTGGCGCGGTGTTAATCTTTTAACACGTTGCAAATATAGTGATAATTTTCAACCATCGTATTAAAAGCGGTGATAATTTTCATTTGTATGGGAAATATTTTATCTCGAATTCAAGAAATAGCCTCGAATGAGGGGCTAACAATTGGTGCGATGGAGCGTTCCATTGGCGCAAGTAAAGGCGTACTATCGCGTGCTATTAATAATGGTACAGACATTCAAGCAAAGTGGCTTAATACGATAGTTGAAAATTATCCCCAATATTCAGCGGAATGGTTATTGACAGGTAAAGGAGATATGCTTAAACCACTTATCAAAACAACCTCTTCCAGTGCTATTCATTCTGCTCCTGAAGACAGCCTTGAAGGTATTCCACTTATTCCTCTTAGTGCAATGGCAGGAGCATTTACAGGTGATACGACAGTGTTGAATTATGAGTGCGAACGCTATATAATACCAGATTTTCAAGGGGCTGATTTCCTTATACGTATCAAAGGAGATTCTATGCAACCGACATACTACGCCGGTGACCTTGTCGCTTGTCAACGCGTCCCCCTGAATGATTTATTCTTTCAGTGGAATAAGACCTATATCCTTGACACAACACAGGGGCCACTCATCAAACGCATAAAAAGAGGGTCGGATGACAATCACATTCTTATTGTGTCAGATAATCCCAACTATGAACCCTTTGAGCTTTCTAAAGACCAGTTCCATGGAGTTGCATTGGTACGTGGACTTATACGTCTTGAATGATGTGCAATCAGGAGTACAGGTACAATTTTGGAAAAGGCTTATATTATAGGTACATACTTAAAAATAGGAGGGTGCGAAAAAGGAAATATCGGCTTTTTCCCCTGCCAAATCCGCAAAAACACCCCGAAAAGTAAGGGGTAAATGGAAACATGTATCCTCGAATCAAAAAAAAATGAAGGGAAAATGCATACCCAAATGCATACCCTTTCGACACGTTTCGTTTTTGCAAATACTAAAATGCATACCCAAACGCATACCTAAATGCATACCCAACACCTTAAATCCACCGTTTTAAGGCGTTCAAAGCCTCGTGCTAAAAGCCGGACACAAAAAAAGCCGCTCGAAAAGCGGCTAATTAGTGTTTAAACACCGTATAAACAACGTTCTAAGTAGTTTTTCGGCTACAAATAAGGTGCGACTGGATAATCATTGCCCGTTTGGTCATCTTGCAGCCTCCATCCGTCAGCCCGGCATGGAGTAGAGCAGCCTTGCTGATGCCCACATCCTGCGCCGTCAACACGTCATAGATGGCCGAAATGCTGCCAAAATAATAGTTCTTCTTCTCGTAAATCAGATGCACATGAATCACTTTTACTGCCATAGCTCAATGTCTGTTATTTGGTTCGTTTTCACCTGCAAACATACCAAATAACCGTTATATGGAACATTTAGTATAAACAGAAAAAGAAAAGCCGGGAAACAGCAATGCCAAATCTCCCGGCCACAATCAAGCCCGCACAGCCTCCTTTCAGCTCGCAGCCCTATCTTTCATCGTTCGCCCTCATACAGCCCCGCACAGGGCAGAAATCACCCCTCAGCCGGCCTCATTCGCCCCGCCCGTCACGCCGATGTAAAGCAAACCGTTCAAAACCGTTCAAAAACCCGCCCGGATGTAAAGCCCATGCAAAGCAATGTCGCATTTCGTTTTTCCACGCCTCACCACGCCCTCCACCCCTTAACTCGCTGTGAAGCAAAGCAAAACATCATCGCCGCGCCCGTCCAAGTTGTGTGCGTTTCGTTTTGCTGCCCCTAGAGGACAAGAAGACCAGGCATCGTAATAAACCCAACCGTATGAGTGATGCCGAGATTATGGTTATTTTAATCCTGTTCCACTCCGGTGGTTTCCGTTGTTTCAAACATTACTATAAGGAGTATGTCTGCAAACATCTGAAACACCTTTTTCCGCGTCAGGTTTCCTATAACCGTTTTGTGGAACTGGAGAAGGAAGTATTACTTCCCCTGACCATCTTCATCAAAAAAGTCCTGCTGGGAACCTGTACCGGTATCAGTTTCGTCGACTCCACTCCCTTGCGTGTATGTCGTAACCAAAGAATCCTGATTCATAAGACATTTAAAGGACTTGCCGAGCGTGGGAAATGTTCTATGGGATGGTTCTTCGGATTCAAGCTGCATCTGATAATCAATGACAAAGGAGAGATCCTCAATTTCATGTTCACGCCTGGAAACGTGGATGACCGGGAACCGTTGAAAC
>ERZ827088.1246-NODE-1246-length-32628-cov-4.251343_pt1 | contig 32628 bp, 32 predicted proteins | sample MGYA00519922_ERZ827088 | MGnify/ENA primary metagenome ERZ827088 (study PRJEB31778, sample SAMEA3449254) | human gut metagenome | biome: human gut; feature: human-associated habitat; material: faeces | place: United Kingdom | collected 2010/2012 ...
CGCCAGCGTTCATCCTGAGCCAGGATCAAACTCTCAATAAAATGGTATTTAAATGACCAAAGTCAATTAAATCAATCTTATTGAAGCATCCTTGCTTCAAAGAAATTTAACGGTTGTCTTCAAGCGAAAAGCTTGTTTACAACCAAATCCAAATCTGGTGCTTCGTGTTTGTCACGTTGTTTAATTTACAAGGTGCACACCGCTCTCAGCGGCGGGAGTTTATCTTACCACACCGTTTTCGTCTTGTCAAGAACTTTTTTCAGGTTTTTCAACCTTTTTTCGTTCTCTCAGACGCCCCGGCGGGCTGCTCCCTATTTTGCTCGCCGCCTCAGCAGGCGACTCGCTTATTGTAGCACTTCTTGTTCGCTCTGTCAAGAACTTTTTTCAGGAATTTTTCGCCCTGTTTCCATTCCTTCATTCAGAACCACAATTCAGAAGTGTACTGCCCTCTGTCGGACAGCTTCGATATGTTACCACGCCCATCCCGGATTGTCAAGCACTTTTTTCGACTTTTTTCACATTTTCTTGATCTGTATTTTACATTCAATATTATGTTTTATCGATTACTGCTTTTTAGCTTTGAACAAAACGGAGAAAGAGGGATTCGAACCCTCGCGCCGCTATTAACGACCTACTCCCTTTCCAGGGGAGCCCCTTCGGCCAGCTTGGGTACTTCTCCAAGATGCTCGATTTCTTCGAATCGAATATTTACTTGTCACCGCTGTATCAGTGGTAACTAACGGAGAGGGTGGGATTCGAACCCACGCGCCCTTTCGGACAAACGGTTTTCAAGACCGCCTCGTTATGACCACTTCGATACCTCTCCACACTCTGACGTGTTTTCCGCCCTTGCGTGGCGACAAAATGTATTCTATCATCACTAATCGACAATGTCAACAACTTTTTTCATTTTTTTAATAATTTCTTCAAATTCCCAGTTCCATGCCTGTTTTCAACAGACGAAACAGGCGCAGAGCCGCCTGATAATACAGGATTTCCGCGTTTTTGAAGGCTTCTTTCGGTGGCATGATGCCATTTACGGTAGTAACAATGGAACGGATGCCATGCTCATAGATTTGCTCCGCGCCTTCACCCATACCGCCTACCAGAGCTACCGCAGGTACGTTATGCTTCCGGCAGCGATCACCGACGCCCTGTACCACTTTGCCATAACAGGACTGCCGGTCAGTGCATCCTTCTCCGGTTACCACCAGAGATACCCCTTTCAACCGCCTGTCAAACTCTATCAGATCCAGCACGGTCTCGATTCCGGATTTCAGCTGTGCGCGAAGGAACACCAGCAATGCCGCTCCCAGTCCGCCTGCTGCGCCGGAACCGGGAATAGTATCCGGATTCATGTCATATGTTCGGATAAGGATATCTCGGTAGTTCTCCATGCCGCGCTCCAGACGTTCCAGTATCTCCGGAGTTGCGCCCTTCTGCGGGCCAAAGGTGTAAGTAGCTCCATTTTCTCCACAGAGGGGATTGGTGACGTCGCACATGACGGTAAAGACTGCGTCTGCGATCCGCGGGTCCAGGCCGCTGTCGTCTATCGCAGCCAGGCGTCCCAGATCGGAACCGTTTCCCATAAGCTCCCGCCCCGCCCGGTCAAGGAAGCGGACGCCCAGCGCGCGCATGCAGCCCATGCCGCCGTCGTTGGTGGCGGAGCCGCCGATGGCGATGGTGATATCACGGAAGCCTCTGTCGAGGGCGTCACGGATCAGTTCGCCGGTTCCGTAGGAGCTTGTATACAGGGGATTTCGCTTTTCCGCAGGTACCAGGGCGTAGCCGGAAGCCAGGGCCATCTCGATGATGGCCCTGTTTTCATCCAGTTTTCCATAGTATGTTTCTCTTGTCTGCATCAGGGGATCCTGCGCTTTCACTCGGATCTGCTGTCCCTGTACCGCCCGGATGACCGCATCTACGGTTCCTTCTCCGCCGTCTGCTACCGGGATACCTTCACAGATACAGGCCGGAAATACCTCTTTTGCCGCTTTTGCCAGAAGTCTGCCTGTGTCGTCGCTTGACAGGGTTCCCTTCAATGAGTCAGATGCAAACAAAAATTTCATACTTTTCCCTTTCCTTTCGCTTCTATAAACAGAAAGCAGAATCCTGTTCTCAGAACTCCGCTTTTTCCATTCCCCGAATCGTTTTTCTATCGGGGTTTTCTTATATTTGATTATGTAGAAATGTCTCCGCAATCTTCCGATCTTCCGGCGTGGTCAGCTTGATATTCTCGTAGGAGCCTTCCACCAGCTTCACCTTTGTATCCGTAAATGCTTCCACAATCATGGCATCATCCGTCACATCACTGCGGCCGCTCTGCTCCAGAGCCGCGTAGGCCTCGTAAGCCAGACGGAAATCAAATACCTGCGGGGTCTGCACATTCCATACCCGGCTGCGGGCCGGAGTTTCGGACACAAAACCATCGGCGTCGGCGATTTTGACCGTATCTTTACTGGGCATGCCGACTACGCAGGCGTGATATGCTTCTACCGCGTCAAAGGCGCGGCGCAGAATCTCTTCATTTATAAAAGGACGCACGCCGTCGTGAATGAATACAAAGCCATCCTTTTCTTCTTCACGCAGGCTTTTTTCAAGCGCTTTGAGGCCGTTCCAGACCGAAGCATAGCGTTCATGGCCGCCTGCCGCGACTGCACATACCTTATCAAAATGATATTTCTCCACGATTTCTGATTGGACATAGTCTATTTCTGTCTCGCCGGTTACAAGAAGAATCCGGTCGATGAGCGGGGATTCCTGAAAAGCCCGGATGGAATAATAGACGACCGGGTGTCCTTCCAGCTCCAGAAACTGCTTGTGGACGTCGCCGCCCATCCGTTTTCCCTGACCTGCTGCCAGGACGATAGCTGTGCATGATTTTCTCTTCATATCATATCTCCTGCAATACTCTTATGTAACTATCCTAAGATCTCGTTGCGCGCTCTACAGACAGAGCCTGTACATGCGAACTATAATCTCGACAAACAAAACAGACAGCAGCATACATTATCGCTCTCCCAGCTTCAGATTCGGCACCGCGTTCAGGTCGAGACCGTCCCGCTTGCCTGCGATAAACTCATAGTAAGCCGCTGCTCCAATCATCGCCGCGTTGTCCGTACAGAAAATCGGAGACGGATGATAAAATTCGATCTGACGCTCCGCACACGCCTTTTCGAAGGCCGCACGCAGTGCGGAATTGGACGCCACGCCGCCCGCAATGGCGAACCTGTTCAGACCGCTCTCTTTCACCGCAATCATAGCATGCTCCACCAGCACGTCGCAGACTGCCTTCTGGAAAGAGGCCGCCACGTCGGCGCGGTTAATCTCAATGCCTTTCATCTGGCATCCGTTCAGATAATTCAACACGGCAGATTTCAGGCCGCTGAAGCTGAAGTCGTAGGGGGAATCCTCGAATTTCGGACGCGGAAACGCAATGGCCTCCGAATTGCCCTCTTTGGAAATCTTATCAATCTTCGGACCGCCCGGATAGCCCAGGCCAATGGCGCGGGCCACTTTATCAAAGGCCTCTCCGGCCGCGTCGTCACGGGTCCGTCCCAGAATCTCGTATTTTCCATAATCCCGCACAACGACCAGATGGGTATGTCCGCCGGATACCACCAGGCACACAAAGGGCGGCTCCAGATTAAGATTTTCGATATAATTGGCGGAAATGTGGCCTTCAATGTGGTGTACGCCCACCAGGGGCAGCTTTTTCGCGTAGCTGATAGCCTTGGCCTCGGCCACTCCCACCAGAAGCGCACCTACCAGACCCGGGCCGTAGGTGACGCCGATAGCGTCCAGATCGTCCAGGGTCATATTTGCTGTAGTCAGGGCTTCCTCAATAACCTGATTGATGCGCTCAATGTGCTTGCGGGACGCGATTTCCGGAACTACACCGCCGTAGAGAGTATGCAAATCAATCTGGGAGGAAATAACGTTGGAGAGCACTTCCCGGCCATTTTTTACCACGGAAGCCGCTGTCTCGTCGCAGGAGCTCTCAATTCCCAATATATAGATATCTTTTTTCGTATTCATCGTCTCACTCATTTTTCTTCATCCTCAAAATCCAGTTCTACGGATTTTCTGTCCTTTCCGGCCACTGCGCGCGGGAATATCTTGCGTACCTCGTCCATGTATTCTTCAGGCCGGGTCAGGGACGGACTGTAATGGGTCAGCCACATCTCCTTCACATCTGCCTCTTTCGCAAGACGGGCCGCTTCGTAAAAGGTCATGTGTTTATTGGCGACTGCTTTCGCCTGCTTGTCCTTCTCGCCATACATACCCTCGCAGATAAAAAGATCCGCGTCCTTCGCATTTCTGGAAATGGACTCTGTAGGCCGGGTATCCGTACAATACACCAGCTTAATGCCCTTCCGGGGCGCTCCCATAACCATATCCGGCGTATACACCGTTCCGTCCGCCTCGATGGTTTCCCCCTTCTGCAGACGATTCCAGAAATTTTTCGGAATGTTCAGGCTCTGAGCCTGCTCCAGATTGAATTTGCCCGCCCGCTTAATCTCAATGGAATAACCGTAGCAGGTCACGTTATGATTGACCCGGAATGCTTTGATATGATAACCGTTCAGCTCCAGCTCCTCTTCCGCCTTTGTCAGTTCGATAAATTCAATGGGAAAGGGCAACTCCGGCGCGATGACGCGTAAGGCGTTGACCACCCGTTCCAGCCCCTTGGGTCCCACTAACGTCAGCGGCTCCGTCCGCTCCGCATTTCCCATGGTGAGCAGAAGCCCCGGCAGGCCGCTGATATGATCCCCGTGGAAATGGGTAAAGCAGATCACATCAATGGGCTTAAAGCTCCAGCCCTTTTCCTTCACCGCTATCTGCGTTCCCTCTCCACAGTCTATCAGTACACTGCTTCCGTTGTATCGCATCATCAGCGCTGTCAGCCAGCGATAGGGCAACGGCATCATACCTCCGCTTCCCAGCAAACATACATCTAACATTCCTGTCTCCTAATCTTCCTATCTTATAACCATTCGCTCTGTTCTGTCCGCGTCACAGGGACTTTAAACTGCCCGGTAATGCGATCATAACATGCCTCGCACAGATCAAAGCTATCCTGTTCTCCATCCCTTTCGGACTCGTACCCCCAGCTTTGCCGCACAGCACAGACTCCCTCCAGTGGAATACCGCCGCGCAGGGCAATGACTTTACCGCAGCTATTACAAATCAGTCTGGTTAAAATTTTTGTCTCTGTCATCTTATACTCACGCATCTTATTCCTCCCGCCGCTTTCGCAGCCCTGTGTCATTCCGCCGCGCTATCCTCTGGCGCGACCGGAATCTACGTTTTTATTTTACGTGAATATTCTACATAATCCGCTTTTTTCTGCCTAGTGGAAATGGTTGTCAATCTTATGTCAACCTTTTACCATGATCACGGCGTCCTCCATCGGCTGCTCATAAAAGCCCTTCCGGATTCCCACCCGGGTAAAGCCGCTCCGTTCATACAGATGAATGGCCGGTTCATTGCCGACGCGTACCTCCAGGATATAGCGCTCCAGCCCCCGTTCCTTTCCGTAGGAACACAATTTTTCCAGAAGCTTTCCGGCAATTCCCTGCCCCCGCAGCTCCTTTTTCACGGCCACGTTGGTAATTTCGCCTTCTTCAAAGCTCTGGTAACAGACACAGTAGCCTGCCACCTGGCCGTCCTGTATGGCAGCCAGCAGGATCGTGTGCTCCAGTCCGAGGCTTTCCCGAAAGGCCTGCTCCGACCAGGGCGGGGCGATGGCTTCTTTCTCGATAGCCGCAGCCTGCGGCAAATCCAATTCCTCCATGGGGCGAATCAGAAGCTCATTCATGCTTCCTTCTCCGCTTTTTCTTTTTCCAGCCGTTCCCGCTCTGCCTGGGACAGACGCAGGTAATCGGGACGGTGCTCCGCCGCCGTCTCTGTCTTTCCGGCGCGGACATAGGATACGGCCAGCATGGCTACCGCAGCAGCCCGCTGCTTATTGACATGAGCCGGGGCGAAGGAGAAGCTTACGCCCTTCATGAGTTCGTCAGTCAGTACCTGGCGGAAGACCGGCACGCCGTCGCCCAGGAAAATTACATCCTTTCCAAGTTTACATAACTTCTCCGCAATTACTTCGATGCCGACTGCCATCTGAGGCTCCAACGCCACCAGCTTGTCTCCCTGAAATTCGTAAACACCAGTATAAACCTGATTTCTGCGGGCGTCCATCAGCGGGCAGATAATTTTATCGGTTCCGTACAAATTATAAGCCAGGGCGTCCACAGTAGGAATGTGTACCAGCGGCTTGCCGAGCGCCAGGCCAAGTCCCTTGGCAGTTGCAGAACCGATGCGCAGTCCCGTAAAGGAACCGGGACCTCCTGCCACGGCAATGGCGTCGATGGCGTTCAGATCCAGTTCGATCATATTGGCAATCTCGTCCAGCATGGGGAGCAGGGTCTGGGAATGGGTCTTCTTGTAGTTGACCGTGTACTCCGCCAGGAGATTGCTATTGGTGCCGTCATCCTCTACCACTGCCACGGACGCCACCAGTCCTGAGCTGTCCAGTCCTAATATCTTCATGTTATTCCATCTCCTCCACGGTTATTTTCCGGTAATCAAAGCCCTTTTCCAGGTCTTTTTCAATCAGAATCTCTGTGCGCTTCTTCGGGAGCAGCTCCTCAATGAGCTCCGCCCACTCAATCAGGCAGACGCCCTCGCCATAGAAATAATCCTCATAGCCGATTTCGTCCATTTCCTCGATATCGCCGATACGGTACACGTCGAAATGATAGAAAGGAAGGCGGCCATCCTCATATTCCTGTACGATGGTGAAGGTGGGACTGTTTACATGCTCGGTGACGCCCAGACCCTTCGCGAATCCCTGGGTAAATACGGTCTTGCCCACGCCCAGGTCGCCGGTCAGGGTGTAAACGGTTCCGGGAACGGCTTTCCGACCCAGCATTTCACCAAAGGCTCTGGTGTCTGTCTCTGAAAATGTTTCCTTTATCATCTTAATACCTCATATAAATCTTCGCAGCAAAATATAAGAAGCAGCCTTTGCAGTTTCGCTTTCACTCGTTGCTCGCAAAACAAAAGCCCCGCAGAGGCTGCGAGGCTCTATTTTTGCTTTTTTTGGCCGTTTCTGCGGCTTTATTATAGCATTTCCGTTTTGTACTGTCCAGTGATTCTGTGAGCACCTAGTTCTTTTTCAAAATCGGACTGATATGCTTGTAGAGCAGCATGGTAATGGCGGATACCACCACGCCCTTCAGGATGTTGAACGGCACAACCGCGAAGAAGACCAGGGTCCAGACGCTGTGAATACTGCTGTTGATGGCGGTTCCCATACCGATGATCGCGTCCATGGGCATTCCAAACAGTTCAGAGAACTTCGGCAGCAGATAGAGGGCGTTGAAGCCGCTTCCGAAAATGGTCATAATCAGAGTTCCCAGCGCCAGGCCGCCGATGGCCATTTTCTTATTCTTTCTTATGTAATATACGATGGAAGCCGGGAGTACCAGGCTGCAGCCCACCACGAAGTTCGCAAAGTCGCCGACAAATGCTGTCGTCGTTCCCTTCAGCACCAGCTTCAAAAGCACCTTACAGAGTTCGGTGGCCACGCCTGCCACAGGTCCCATGGCAAAGGCACAGATCAGTACCGGAATCTCACTGAAATCCAGCTCATAGAAACTGGGCGCAAACCACAGGGGCAGTTCAAAAAGCATCAGTACCGCCGCAATCGCCGAAAATACGCCAACCAGTGCCACCCGACGGGCCGGGGAATTGGTTCGAGCCATGGAATTTTTCTGCCGGAGAGCTTTCTCCGTCAGGCCGGCTACCACAAAAATCGCCACCACAATCACCAGGCAGACGCCTAAAAAGGCCAGATTGTCCTTTACACTTTGCATTAAGTTTGTCATGTTACATTTCTCCTTTTCCGAATAAAGATTAGAAAGGATAATTCTTTAAGGTTTTCGCGTTTGATAACCGCGAAAAAAGCCCTGAGTACTGTATATACTCAGGGCTTAAAAGCAAAGCTGTCGATCTTCTCCAGATCCTGTATTCCGCTTCCTTTTCTTCTCTCATCCAGACTTTACTGTCGGTATCGGAATCTCACCGATTCGGCCGAACTATCGGCTCGCGGACTATGACCGCCGGTCGGGAATTACACCCTGCCCTGAAGAATTAACCATTTTCTGACTCGTATTATAAGCCTGTCTGCGGAAATATGCAAGTGCTATTTTTTATTTAGGAATTCTTTTTTCTTTTGGTGTAGACAACCGCGCAGCCGCAGCCTGCTGCCAGCAGGAGCATGGCCCATACTGCGATCGGAGCGGTGTCGCCGGTAGCTGCCGCATTGGTACTCTGGGTGTTGGATTTGCCGGAGCTTCCGCTTCCCTTGTGAGAGCCGCTGCCATTGCTGCTGCCGGTTGTGCTGTCTGTGCTGTTATTACCCGGCTTGGTATTACCGGTATTGTCATTGCCCGGCTTATTGTCACCCGGTTTGTTGTCGCCCGGTTTATTATCGCCCGGATTAATCACAGCGGAACCGGAAAGTACCTCAAAGTTTGCTGTAGCCTCGCCGTATCTGGTTACCAGTGTCATGGTATGGTTTCCCTTGGACAGTGTCTTCAGGTATGCCTCGTTCAGAGTAATCACGCCGTTCTTGACGGTGTAGGAATCTACGGAAATCTCCTCGTCATCCACATAGATACCAAGAACAGTATCATCCTTCGCGTCTGTCTTGAAGGTCAGATCGCCCTTCTTCCACTGACTGCCGTCGCCCTCTGTAATTGCAGGCGCAGTTACCTGCTCGCTCTTTTTGGTCAGGCCGATGTTCATCTCCACTGCAGCCGCAAAATTCTGTCCGTTGTGTGTGGACACTGCAGTCAGACGGAAGCCGTAACCCTTGTACTCCTTGCCCAGATCCACTGTATCTGCTGCATTGTCTGCGGAGAAGCTGCCCTCCTTGATGGTGGTGTAGGTTCCGTCCGCGTTCTTGATCTCCAGGATGTAATCCTTGATAGATCCATTGCTTCCTGCGCCACGGCCAGTATACAGGAAGTGATCAAAGGTCTCCTCCTTACCGAAGTCCACTGCGATCCAGTGCTTACCACTGCAGGTATCGCCGCCCAGATAGTTGGTATGCCACCAGGAGCCTGTGTTGCCGTCGATGGCCGCCATGGCGCTGGCGTCCCCGGACATGCCCGGCATCTCGGAGCATGCGCTTGCAGTCCAGCCCTCACGGCTGTTCTCCTCCACTACCGGAGGCTTCGGCTGAATCGCGGAGGTCTCGTCATAAGCTACCGCGCGATTCAGTACCTGCACGGCAGCCAGATCGCCGGTGTAACCTGCGCCGCCGATGGTGATTGCGCCGCCCTTCAGGTTCTCGTTGATGACATTTGCGTCATACGCGGAGGCTGCCAGAGCGCCGTCGATGTAAATCTTCAGTATGCCGTTGGCCTCGCGCACAGCCGCGATGGAATGTGCCTGGCCGTCGTTTACCTGTCCCTTGGTCACGGTCGTCGCCTTGGTGGGCTGATACTCGTCTGTACCGAAGGTTCCGGTCGCCTTGGAATCTACGGTGGTTACCTTTTCCTCTGAAGTCAGAGTCAGGGAGCCTACCTTGAATTCTACAAAGCCATCCTTGTTGATGGAAAGCTTCACATCATCGCCTGCAGTTACCAGGGTAGTTCCTGCCGCTGTGGTCTTAACGCCGGTCACAATACTGAAATCTGTGGTTCCGGTCAGCTGATTGTCTGTCTTCACCTGCAAGCTGTCAGTTACGCCGCCCAGCCATGTGGTCTCAGTCTCAACATCATAGGTTGTCTTGATGTTGTTTTTACCCTTTACATCGGTGCGGGCTGCTACTTCGGCGATAACGCCGTCCTTGTAGCAGGCTACGGTCACATCAGCGCTTGTGGCATTGCCGTTTACATCGCTTACCTTCTGTACGCCTACCTTTACCTCGCCCTCCGGCAGCTTGTCGGTGGTGAGTACGACGGTGCGGTAATCCTCTTTTACTTCTGCTTTCGCCTTTTTGCCATTTACGGTGAAGGTGCCGCCCTGGATGCGTTCGTCAAACTTCAGGGTCAGCTCTTGATCGCCGGTGGACTTGGCAGATACAAGCTTCGGAGCCTCTGCGTCCTTGCTGCCATACTGCTGAATCACAGTCTCGTGGGGCTTCAGTGTTACGGTGATGGTATCTCCATAGGAAAGAGCTTTCAGCTCGCCTGCCTCATAGGGCTGTACCTGAACGCCCTTCGCGTTCTTCAGTGCCGGATCTGCACCGATGGTGTTATTTACCTGCAGCGAATAGGTCTGCTCGGAATCCAGCGGGTTTGTGAAGGAAATGATTCCCTCTGTGCCATTCCAGCTGGAATAGCCGTATACGCCGTTCTTCGGCTGATTTCCAAAGAGCTTCGCGTTCTTCAGAATCTCATGATTCTCTTCTGCCCATGCAAGAGCGTCTGTGGTCACCTTCCACTTGGCGTCATCCATGATGGACGGGGAGTAGTAAAGCTCCCAGAAAGCGGTACCGCGCACCGCGTTTGCGAACAGGAACTCACGGAATACCTCTGTGGTTGCCTTGCTGTTATCGGATACGCCGTAAATCGGGTCGTGGTTGTAGATATTCTTCAGCGGGAACTGAATCTGGTTCTGCCTGTACAGCTGATAGTATACCTGGTCACGGTAGTAAATCTTCTGCTGATGACGCTCGCCGCTTCCCAGTTGTCCGGTATCGCCGGAATCCTGTACCCAGATGGTGTTCACCCACTGCAGCAGCCAGGGGCTTAAGTTTACATAACATGTCGCGTTGATGAACAGGCCTTTGCCCTCTTTTGCTCTGGCCTCTCTGGCCGCCTCAAACAGGTCGGTCCATTTCTCCCAGAGGTCGGAAGTAAAGTACATGTTCTGATTGCCGCCGGTCATATGGTCGTGGCTTGCGTTGGTACAGGGTCTTAAGGCAAAGCCATCCCATTTCCAGTAATCGATGTTGAAACGGTTCTCATAATCGATGAACAGGCTCTGCAGGTTCTTCACATACTTGTCGGAGCCTACGCAGATATTTTCCCAGTAATCGTTCTGTGCATATCCGGTTCCCTTGGACTCCAGATACTGCGCAAAGGTTCCGAAATAATTGTATCCGCCCTGGGGTCCGAGCCACAGTCCGAAGGTGGACTGGAATTTATCGGACAGGGCGCTGGAGGTATACAGCTCGTTGGGGAACTTGGCGTTAAACTCCCAGAAACCGGTCACATTCGGGGTGGTTCCCTGGGAAGATCCCGGCGTCGCGGTATAGGTACCGTCGTAGTAATTGTTCCAGCCGTCATCCACTACATAGGAATCCAGGGGCTCTACGCCGTTCTGGGTCAGACCCTTCTCCGCTCCGTAGAAGGAAGCTGCGATACTCTCGTCGGTAATATTCATCATATTGTCATACCAGGAGTTATACTGCTTCCGGAATTCGGTCGGTGTAGCAATATCTTCAATATAGCTGAAGAAATCGGTCTGTACCACAGCGGTGTCCGTTCCTCTGGCCGCGCCGACAACATTCCACCAGGTGCGGAAGGTTCCGTCTGCCTGTAACTGGTTGTCCTGATCCAGACGGGTGAAGGTCTTGCCGGAGTAGTAACGGATCTCTGTGGTATTGTCAGAAATCCGGGTGTCTGCCGCCGGGAACTCAGAGCCCATAAACAGACCATTTGCGTAAATCGGCTGTCCCAGCATCAGCTCGTGGCCGCCAATCCACATGGAGGAAATCTTGGACTCGTCCGGATGGGACCACACGCCCTTCGCGTCGCCCGGAAGTACAAAGCGATCCATGTCGATGTAATCAATCTGCGCTTTATCCTTGTCGGATACGCCGATTTCCAGGTAGGTGTTCATGTAATGCTCATCATTCATCAGCACGGCTACCTGATCGATGTCGTAGTCTACGCCGTTCACCGTATAGGGCGCATAGTGGATGGTCAGCTTCTTACCGCCGTCGATATCCGCCTGCTCTGCGGACTCAAATACCAGTTCACCGGCTTTGATGGTCTTGGAGGCGGGAGGCGTAATGTCCGGAGACTCCTCGTCGGTATTCCAGTTGGGACCTACGTACTGATCTGCATAGAGATTCAGCTCTGCGCTGGTGAACTCCTCGCTGCTGCCCATGGAGCAGGACTCCTGAACCAGACGCACATACTGTGTGGTATAGGTCTTCTTAAAGTTCGCGTAAACCCGGTCGCCCACATTGTAGAGGCCGTTCTCCTCATGCAGATTGTAGGCCTCTTTCGTAAATTCTCCGGCTCCCGCGAAGGTGTAATTGGTTCCATCCTCGCTGACATACAGCTTGAATTTGCCCATGGTTCCGTTGAGACCGTAATTAGCGTCGCTGTAGCCCGGACGCTTGTCGATGGACAGGGAGGATACCGTCTGCACGCTTCCCAGGTCGATGTCCACTGTAAACGGACTTCCGGCCTTGGTGTATTCATCCGGATTGGTATTCGGATCGCCGTCAATCAGTCTTGCTGTATGCGTGTCGTCAAATACCTGTCCGCCGTTATTGGTGATGGTTACCTTCCAGGCGCTTCTGTTCAAAGCTTCCGTCGGCTCCACGATTTTCTGTGTCTTCTCAAAGGTTCCGGTGTAGAAACCAATCTCAGCGCTGGTGAACTCCTCGGCGCTTCCGATGGCTACGCTTGTCTGTACTACACGGACATACCGTGCGTCTACCGCATGGCCAAAATTGGCATATACCAGATCGCCTACGTTGTAGAGGTCGCCTTCCTGATGCAGGTTGTAATCCGCCTCGGTAAATTCGCCCTTGGCTACTTCATTATCATAGGTTACGCCATCGGCGCTTGTCCAAATCTCATAGCCGCCCATGGTGCCGTTGGTTCCGTAATTGGAATCCGGATAACCCGGCCGCTTGTTGACGGACATGGACGCGATTCTCCTTGTTTCACCCAGGTCGATATCCAGAGTAAACGGATGTCCGCTGATAGTGTACTCGTTCGGATAGCTGCCCAGCTCATTGTCAAACAGGGTATTCACTGCGCTCTCCGGGAATTCTGCACCGGCACTGTTGGTCAGCTTCGCGCTCCAGCCTTCTTTGGAGATGGCGTCCGGTGTACTGAGCTCCCACTGGGGCTCGTTGGTGATTTTGTCTGTATCTTCAGACGGTGTTCCGGGTTCTGCGGTATCGGCTTCGCCCAGTGTGTTGATCACAAAATCCTGTGAACCGTCCTGCGGAACCAGATTGGTTCCAATCCGCTTGTTTACTATCTGTGCTGTTTTAATGTGTCCGTCTGCAATACTGTATTCCCTGGAAATATAATCATTGCCAATGGATACCATATCATTGCCGATCGATACCGCTGCCTGCGATCCTGCTGCCTGTGCGTCTATTTTCGCAGAACCCGCCGCAGTGCACAGCACCAACGTCCAGGCAAGAGCAGCCTTTCCATGTCGTTTTTTCATGCTTCCTTCCCTCATTTTCCCTTTCGTCTGCATTTATCAGGCTTCTGAATCATACCGGTAGTCTGACAAGCTGCGCACTCTCGCCATTCCGTCCATATATTTTTTCAGTAAGCTTTTAGCACCATGGTAAATAGTACATGATCTGCCTTATCTTTTTCAATCCATTTGTTGATAATGACAACATATTTCTCAAAAACTCCAATTACATTTTACGTATTTTCCCTTTCCGGGTTGTACATACTGTAAATATGATGAAAAAACGATTTATTTTTTGCGGACTTCTGGGCTGGTGTCTGGAAATTTTCTGGACCGGCTTGCAATCCCTGCAGCGGCGGCAGCTGAAACTGATGGGGCATTCCTCCATCTGGATGTTTCCCATTTACGGGATGGCTTTTCTGTTCGCGCCCATTTCGCGGCTGCTCCGGAAAAAGAGCGTCTGGGTGCGGGGCAGCGTCTATGCGGGTGGGATTTTCCTGACAGAGTATCTGAGCGGCATGTTTCTGAAAAAACGGGGCATCTGCCCCTGGGATTACAGTCATGCCCGGCTCAATGTAAACGGGGTCATAAGGCTGGACTACGCGCCGGTCTGGTTTCTGACCGGACTCCTCTACGAGAAGCTGTTAAATAAATTTATGGCTTCTTAAGATTTTTTCACAAAAGTTTAAATCCTTTTCCATGGTTTTCTGGTATACTGGAGGTGAAAACAGTCTGCCCTTGCGGCATTTGCCGGAATATACTATTTATTTTTCTAAAGGAATGGGGTTTTTATTATGGCTGAAGCCAAAATTGTAGTCGTAGACGACGAAAAGGAAATTGCGGATTTGATCACCTTGTATCTGACCAATGAAACTTACGAAGTGCATACTTTTTATAACGGAACCGACGCTCTGGCGTATATGGAGGCCGAGACGCCGGATCTGGCAGTGCTGGACGTGATGCTGCCGGATATGAGCGGCTTTTCCATCTGCCAGAAAATACGGGAGAAGCAGAATTTTCCCATCATCATGCTGACCGCCAAGGATGAAGAGGTGGACAAAATCACCGGCCTGACTCTGGGGGCCGACGATTATATGACCAAGCCCTTCCGGCCTCTGGAGCTGATTGCAAGGGTCAAAGCCCAGCTGCGCCGTTTTACCAAGTATAATAATTCGCCTGCCCAGGAAGAGGATCCGGATTCCATTACCATCTCCGGACTGACCATCAATAAACGGGATCACACCTGCGCCCTGAACGAGCAGCCGCTGGCGCTGACACCCACAGAGTTTTCTATTCTCTGGAGTCTCTGCAAAAACCGGGGACAGGTGGTCAGCTCCGACCGTCTCTTCTACGACGTGTGGGGCGAGAAATATTACAGCAGCAATAATAACACGATTATGGTACACATCCGGCATCTGCGGGAAAAGATGAATGATTCCAGCGAGAAACCCAAGTATATCAAGACCGTGTGGGGAGTGGGGTACAAAATTGAATAAAAAAAAGTCGCGGGGCAGTAAATACGTCCTCTTTGAACGAAAACTGATGCGAAAAATCCTGTCGTTAGTATTTGTGTCCATCTGCGCGGTTTTCCTGTTGCGGGAGCTGATTCGCGGGCGGTTCGGCGATACAGTGGTGGGCTTTCTGACCGGCCTTTTCCATCTGGACTACGACGACGCCCTTTATATCTACGAAATCACTTTCCGCAATAACCTGGAAACCATTCTGGCTGGCGCCATCATCATTGCCATCATCGTGGTATTCCGCTATTCCATCCGTTGGATGACCGAATATTTCGATGAGATTTCCGCCGGCTGCGACGCGCTGCTGGATGAAAAGACCGAACTCATTACCCTTTCCCCTGAAATGGGTTTTCTGGAGCTGAAACTCAATGAATGCAAAAACATTCTGGAAAAACGGGAGCGGGACGCACGCCAGGCCGAGGAGCGCAAAAACGATCTGGTGGTCTACCTGGCCCACGATATCCGCACGCCCCTGACTTCTGTCATCGGCTATCTGGATCTGATGAAGGAAGCGCCGGATCTGCCTGTGGAACAGCGTGCCCGGTATCTGTCCATCACGTTAGACAAGGCTTACCGGCTGGAACAGCTCATCAATGAGTTTTTTGAAATTACCCGGTTTAACCTGCACAGCATCCCTCTGACCCGGGAAAATATTCCGCTGTCCTTTCTGCTGATGCAGCTTGCAGAGGAATTTTATCCGATTCTGACGCCCAGTGGAAAATCCGTACATATGGACGTGCCGGAGAACCTGATTCTGCCCGGAGATCCGGACAAGCTTGCCCGGGTGTTCAACAACATTTTGAAAAATGCAGCCGCCTATAGCTTTCCTGATACAGTCATCGAGATTCGAGCCCGGAAAGAGGCGGAGCTGATTCATATTACCTTTACCAATCAGGGGCCGCAGATTCCCAAGGAACAGCTGGACGTAATTTTCGAGAAGTTTTACCGGCTGGACAGTGCAAGATCTTCCGAAAAAGGCGGAGCAGGACTGGGACTGGCTATCGCGAAGGAGATTGTGGCGGCCCATCACGGGATGATCTCGGCGGAGAGCGATGAACGGGGGACGACCTTTTCAGTGGTTCTGCCGGCGGTCTGAATTAAGAATGGATTGCCTGTTGTTCGCAAAGCTCTGTCACCGGCAACTGCCTACAAATACTTCAAGCATAAAAGAGACCATTTATCCGCCTTTTCCAGATAAATGGTCTCTCTTTTTACACATGTTTACTTATTTTCTCTTGTACTTTTCCTCACAGTACTTGCAGCGGTACACCTCTTTGCGCGGATCGGTCAGGACGAATACCTGATCCAGCTCCTGCTCAATGGAAGTGATGCAGCGGGGATTCTTGCACTTTACGATATTGCGAATCTCCTTGGGAAGGGTCAGGGTCTTCTTCTCCGTGACCTTCTCGTCTTTTACAATATTGACGGTGATATTATGGTCGATGAAGCCCAGCACATCCATGTCGATGTAATCAATCGGACACTCGATTTTCATCAGATCCTTCTTGCCCATCTTGCCGCTGCGGGCGTTCTTGATGATGGCCACGGTACAGTCCAGCTTGTCCAGGTTCAGATATTTGTAAATCTCCATGCTCTTGCCCGCCTGGATGTGATCCAGCACGAAGCCCTCGGAGATACGTCCTACGCTTAACATTGACATTATACATTCACCTCCAGAAGTGTGAGAATCAGCGCCATACGTACATAGACGCCATACTGTACCTGCTTGAAATAAGCGGCCCGCGGATCGTTGTCCACCTCGACGGAAATCTCATTGACTCTGGGCAGCGGATGCAGAACCAGCATATCCGGCTTCGCCAGAGCCATTTTCTCCTTATTCAGGATGTAGAAATCCTTCAGACGGATATAATCCTCCTCGTTGAAGAAACGCTCCTGCTGAACACGGGTCATATACAGCAGATCCAGTTCGCCGATCACGTCCTCCAAACGCTCCACTTCCTTGTAATCCTGACCATTGGCATCCAGTACCTCCTCACGGATGTAGCTGGGAATCCGCAGTTCCTCCGGGGAAATGAATACAAAGCGCACATTTTCATAACGAACCAGTGCCTTCACCAGAGAATGCACCGTACGCCCAAACTTCAGGTCACCGCAGAGGCCGATGGTAATGTGGTCCAGACGTCCCTTCAGGGAACGAATGGTCATCAGGTCTGTCAGGGTCTGGGTCGGATGCTGATGACCGCCATCGCCTGCGTTGATCACAGGAATACCGGAAACTGCGGACGCTACCATCGGAGCTCCCTCTTTCGGGTGCCGCATCGCACATATATCAGCATAACAGGAAATCATACGAATTGTATCGGAAACACTTTCTCCCTTGGATGCGGAACTGGACGCCGCACTGGAAAATCCTAAGACCTGACCCCCTAAATGGATCATAGCAGATTCGAAACTAAGTCTTGTTCTTGTACTCGGTTCATAAAACAATGTCGCCAGAACCTTACCGTCACAGGCATGCGCGTATTTTGCAGGATTCTTCTCAATGTCGCTGGCAAGGTCCAAAACCTTCTCCACTTCTTCCACGGAAAAATCCAACGGGCTCATAAGATGTCTCATAATAACCTCCCATTTGGCTTTGTCAATTTTTATCTCGTAATATATTACATCAAACTTTTGCGGATTTCAACAAATATCTTTTGCAAAATTGTACTTTTTCAAGTATACTTTTCTTGACGGGGAGATTCCTGCCGGAAAGCGAGGTATTCATTATGGAATTCAAAGAGAAAAAACGTTGGGTATTCTTAGGACTGCCCTTTACCTTTACCACTTATACCATTACCGAAGAAATCGTCACCATCGATGAAGGCTTCCTGAATCGCAAGGAAGACGACTGCTACATGTATAAAATCCAGGATGTAACCCTGACCACCAGCCTCTTCGAGCGCATCATGGGCCTGGGCACCGTCATCTGCAACACCGGCGACGTTACCCATCCCAAGCTGGAGCTCGCTCACATCAAAAACGCCCGCGCCATCAAAGACTTCATCCTCCAGCAGTCCGAAGACCAGCGCCTGAAGCGCCGCACCCTGAACACCCAGAATATCGGAGCGATGCCTGATCCGGACCATTTTCACGACATGCACGATGACTGCGACTTACATATGCACTAATTAAATACAGATGAAAACCAGAAAAACGGCGGACCAGCCGGAAAAAACTTTCCTAAGGAGGGGCTAATTTGTCCCCGAGCATGGAAAATTTTTTCCGGCTGGCCCGCCGTTTTTCATCAAGGCAAAGCGATAAGCCGGGTTATGTCATTGGATGTTCATCTATCTAGTCCTATCGTCACCGACAGGCTCAAGCGACCCACCTGAGACACCCGGGCCGGGTTATGTCTCGTTTCGGTCTTGCTCCGGACGGGGTTTACATGGCTCCGCCTGTTACCAGACGGACGGTAGTCTCTTACACTGCCTTTCCACCCTTACGTCTGCAAACGCAGCCGCGGTTCATTTCTGTTGCACTGTCCCTGGAGTTGCCTCCGCCGGACGTTATCCGGCGTCCTGCCCTGTGGAGCCCGGACTTTCCTCACCTGGCACCTTTCGGCCTGCCAGCCGCGAACACCTGCTTTACCTGCGTGTTACAGTATAGCACGGGGAATTTTTCCATGCAAGTACCGATTTCCCCTATCTCACTATTTTTCTCCAAAGCTTCTTGACGGACAATCTGATTTCCACTATCATAAAACTAAATATGCTGCTTCAGGCAGTATCCGGATAAAAGGAGGCACATGATGACAAAAGAAGATCTGACAAAACGCCTTGGAAATGGAACGCTGATTCTGGACGGAGCCACAGGCTCCAACCTGATGAAGGCCGGTATGCCAAAGGGTATCTGCACCGAACAATGGGTAGCTGAGCATCCGGACGCAATTATGGAACTACAGAAAGCCTATGCGGAGGCAGGCTCCGACATCGTCTACGCCCCCACTTTTATGGCCAATCCACTCAGTCTCGCCACCCACGGACTGGCAGCCGAGACGGAACGGCTGAACCATACCCTGGTGGGCCTGTCCCGGAAAGCCGTCGGCGATCAGGTTCTGGTGGCCGGAGATCTGACTACCACCGGTAAACTCATGGAACCGCTGGGCCCCATGAAATATGAAGATTTATATGAATCCTATAAGAAACAGATTTCCTGTCTGGCAGATGCCGGCGTGGATCTTTTGGTGGCCGAAACCATGCTGGCCTCCAATGAAACACTGGTTATCCTGGACGCTGCTCAGTCCGTCTGCGACCTGCCCGTCTTCTGTACCCTGACCATGGAAGCGGACGGCAGCCTGTTCTTCGGCGGAAATATATTTGACGCCGTGGAGGAACTGGAAGCCATGGGCGCCTTCGCGGTAGGCTGCAACTGCTCCACCGGCCCGGATCAGCTGGAATCTGTGATCGCAGGCATCCGGCAGCGGGTATCCATTCCGGTTATCGCAAAACCCAACGCGGGCATGCCCACCATTTCTCCTGAAACCGGTGAAGCTGTCTACAGCATGGAACCGGAAGAGTTCGCTAAGAGCATGCTGAAACTCAAAGCGGCAGGCGCGTCAATTCTTGGCGGATGCTGCGGTACAACGCCGGAGTTTATCCGGAAGCTGAAAAAAGCTTTAAATTAATACGGAACATAAGGAAAACCCGGCAATCGCCGGGTTTTCCTGTTCTACGCTATTTTCTCAGATATAAAATTCGCTGCCGGATCGTTCCCGTTGCTGCTCCAGCAGATCTTCCAAGGTCACACTGTCCACATATTCGGTAATCACCTTGTAAAGCCCTTGCCAGAACGGCAGAGTCGCACATTCAGCCTGGCGGGGGCAGGTATTGACCTCCTGCTCCAGGCAGGCCACCGGAGCCAGCTCGCCTTCCGCATACCGCAGGATCTCACCCACTGTATAATCCTTTGGCAGTTTTGCCAGACGATAGCCACCCTGCGGTCCACGGACGCTTTCCAGAAGTCCCAGTTTTCCGAACTGAGATACTATCTGTTCCAGGTATTTTAAGGAAACCCCCTGTCGCGCCGATATCTCCTTCAACGGCACGTAGCGGCCTTCGCCATGGGCAGCCAGATCCAGCATAAAACGGAGCGCATAGCGCCCCTTTGTTGAAATCTTCATCTTTCGCTCCCTTTATTTTTCTTTTTTCTCGAGACGCTCAAATACCATGTCGTATCCATCCTCACCGTAATTCAGTGAACGGTTTACACGACTGATGGTTGCTGTGGAAGCTCCCGTCTTCTCAGCTATCTCCAGATAGGTCTTCTGCTCCCGCAGCATCTTCGCGACCTCGAAGCGCTGTGAAAGAGAAAGTAACTCATTGATCGTGCATACATCCTCGAAAAATGTATAGCACTCTTCCTTATTCTGAAGACTCAAAATCGCGTCAAACAGAAAATCAACGGCTTCCGTTCTAATTTTCTTGTTCATGACATTCCCCTTCTTTGTTTTGTCCTTAATATATTTATTTTAGCACAGTAAAATTTTAAAGTCCAGAAGATCATTGGATTTTATAAAACCTTAATTATTTTACACGGTTTTTTATGCTATACTGAATATCTATACAAAGAAGGAGGGTTTATTTATGGCAAGAAAAAAGAAGCAGCTTCCACCAGGCGTTCTGATTACCGGCGTAGTTCTGTTCCTTTTAATCATTCTGACCATTTTTCGGCTGATCAAAGATACAAAGACAGTTTCAGACGAGACTTCTGCAAATTCCACCCCGCTCGAGGAACACATTGAGGCTTCCCCCTCGGAAACGCCTGATGGCTCAGAAGAATCGAATACGGATGATACGGCTGTTTCTGAAAACACTATTTTAACTCCGGAAGAACAGCTGGCTGCTTTTCTGCCGGATTACGAAAGCGCGCCACTATTGAGCACTACCTCTATCCGGGATCTTTCTCTGGAAATCGGCGCTTCATCAGACGAACTTCGTTTTAACTGGCTTTCCCCCAGTGCTTCTGCCGGAATAATAAAATGGACCAATTCCTCCGGCGAAATGCAGACTTTTGAAGCCCGGACCTCTGCCTCTGCGACTGTTTCCGGATATTATGTAAACAAAGCTTCCGTAACCGGCATCAATGCCTCTGCCTCCTATACTTATCAGGTGGGCAATGACGACGGCTGGTCTCCGGTTTATTCCTATCACGCTCCGACGGACAATCCGGATAAGCTAACTTTTCTTGTCACCGCAGACGCTCAGATTGGGCAGTCTGATATGGAGGACGCATCGGTTACCGCTGAACGTTGGGACAGTGTCCTGAACCGCATTATTTCCTATGTGCCGGATGCAAATTTTCTCTTCCATCTGGGGGATCAGGTGGCTGATTTCGGAAGTGAAGAGCATTATCGACTCTATCTGGAGCATCTTCCGCTCTACCGAATCGCGCTGGCTCCAGTAGTGGGAAACCATGACGTACCCAATGATTACTCTCTGGAAGAAAACGGTCACCCCGGCGGCCAGTATTTCTATGAACACTTCAATGTCCCCAACCGTTCTTCCCTTGGACAAAGTCAGTATGACCAGGATGGGGATTACTATTTTATCCGAAATAACGTTCTCTTCCTCGTTCTGAACAGCAATACCAGCCAGGGAGAGACTGTCCATGAACAATTTGCAGCCCAGGTAACGGCAGAGCATCCGGATGTTCGCTGGAAAATTCTGGTGCAGCACTATTCACCCTATTCTGCTCAGGACAGCCATACCAATACAAAGGAATATCTGGCCCGCATTGCCGCCGACAATGATATCGATCTGGTGCTCAGCGCGCACGATCACATTTATTCCCGGGCAGCCTTTATGAACCGGGACTGCGAGTCTTACAATGATTACGATTACGAACCCGGCAGCACTGTGGTGAATCCGGAAGGTACGCTCTATGTGACCTGCGGTACATCCAGCGGCTGTCTGTACCATGAGCCGGATCCGGATATTCGGGTAGTTTTCGTGGAAAAAGAGCATTTTCCGGTTGCCATGCGATTTGATATCACTGAACAGGAGCTGCATTTTCAGACTTACCGGGTGGACAACTGGACGGTATGTGATGAATATACGATTCGAAAAGATTAATGTATTTGTTCTGCTTATCTTATGCAAACCGGCATGCCGATCTTTGGGGTCGGCATGCCGGTTTGCTTTATTTTCTATTTTCCTGCTGCTTTTTCTGCGTATTCTGTCGTCACCAGTTTTTCATAAGGCACGCGCTCACCTAATTCACCAGCCTCTGCCAGAATATCCTGCAGAAGCTCAAAGCTCCTTTTTTCGAAAATCAGGTTATTCTTCCAGGTATCCTGCTCATAATAGCGGGTTACGATGGTGGTAATATCTTCCAGATCCGTCTCCGCAAACTGGGGCGCGATGACTTTTGCAATCTCCGCCGGGGTGTGGCTCTGTACATAGTCCATTCCCTTCTGAAGCGCATTGGTGAAACCCTGAATGATTTCTGGGTGAGCGTTCAGATAGCTCTGCTTTGCGCTGTAAGCTGTGTAGGGCACATAACCGGAATCCACGCCCAGGGAAGCCACCACATAGCCTTTTCCTTCCTTCTCCAGCGTAGACGCACCCGGCTCAAACTCTACGGTAAAGTCCCCCTGCCCACCGGAAAATGCAGCAGCGGTAGAACCGAAATCAATACTCTGATCAATATTCATATCGGTGGCAGGGTCAAGGTTGTGCTTTTTCAGGATATATTCGAAGACCATTTGGGGCATGCCACCTGTCAGTCGCTATACTATGTAAATATTGTTCGGATAGCTGCGCAGCGGTGATTTCAGGCCGGATATCCGGGAGGAAATCACGGATCAGAGGCTCTATCTCTGCTTTCGGCTTTACGATCTCGTAGGGCTTTAAGGGGTTATCTGTGTCTATCAAAACGCCAAGCTCCTTCATCAGACGAATGTAAGGCAGGACACTCTGCTTGGTTTTCTTGAAGCCCAGGGAGGTCAGATGCTCAGACAGATACTTGGCGGAGGTGTAACCCCGTTCGTCCTCCATAATGAGCTTCATAACCACAGCGATCATCGTATTTTCCCGGCGGTTCATCTCGTCGGCAGGATTGTAGCTGATAAGACCGGACAGGCCATATTTCAGGGTAATCTCCGGCAGACCGTCGGCGTCCACGTCGATACGCTCGATCAGCAGCTCAATGTCCCGGCGATCCAGTCTGCCCCCGGCAATGATTTTATCCACCACATCCAGAGCGCTTCTCAACTTATCTTTCACGTCCGGCGTCTCCAGTGTGGTTGCGTCCAGTTCCTTCAGGCGCAGCTCCAGACCGTGAATCTGGGCCAGCAAATCCTTCTGGATGGACTCGTAGGTGTCGCTCACCAGTTTCTCATTTCCTGCTGCCATAGTCAGATCCCGAACCTTCTGGGCCAGGAGCGTCTTGAGCTGGCTCTTGCGTTCCCCTATCTCCGCCCGGATACTCTGACGCTTCTCTTCCACCGACTGGATTTCTGCCTCGAAATCCTTCAAATCATAGGCGGCAATCACCTCGCAGAGGGCGTTCCGGCAAAGGCGGATATAATTCAGTACGTCCTCCATCAAATCATTTTCTTCAATGAGATGGGCCTTCTCACAGTAACGCCTGCCCTTGGTGTTGTAGGTGGTGCAGATATAATATTTCCGCCCGCCGCTGCTATTCTTCCGCTTAATGGGTGTCAGGCGGCTTCCGCAGTCCTTGCAAAACAGGCAGCTGCCAAAGGGATTCGGAATCTCCGATCCAAGCCACTGGCCATGGCTGCCGCGGTAATTGGTGCGGTTGCGCTTCTCCTTCAGCTCCTGCACCAGCGAAAAGGTCGCCCGGTCGATGATGGCCGGATGATGATTTTCAAAAATACACTGTTCGTCCTTTGGGACACGCTTATCCTTGCCGTGAACGGTATTTCTGGAGCGCTTTTTCAGGCGGAAGGTGCCGATGTAGAAATCATTGTCCAGCAAATCCTTGATCATGCTGTCTGACCACTCGGTAGCAATCCGCTTTTTACTGACGCGACCTTCCGCAAGCTCCCGTTCCCGGCGCGCCATAGAGGGCGTGGGGACACCCTGCTCCGTCAGGTAGGCAGCTATCTTGCGATAGCCGGAACCGGACAGATACAGGTCGTAGACCAGCTTCACAGATTCCGCCTCCTTGGGAACGATTTTTAAAACGGTTTTGTCTTTGGCATCCCGACAGTATCCGAAGGGCGGCTGGGTCACCAGTGTCCCTTCCTTCTGTCTGGCTCCGATGGCCCGCTTGATTTTTTTGCTGGTATCCTTCACATATCGCTCATTGAACCAGGTCTTGATTCCCACCGTGTCGTCGCTGGAATCCATGGAATCATAGTTATCGTCAATGACAATCAGATGCTTTCCCCGTTCCTTAAACTCGTCCAGAAGCAGCAGCACCTTGGCATTGTGGCGGCCCAGACGTGAGAAATCCTTCACATAGACCGTATCCACGTCCTGATCCAAATCCGCCATCATCTGCTGAAAGCCCGGGCGGTCAAAGATATAGCCGGAAACGCCGTCATCCTCATACCAGCGGTCGATGACTGCGCCGTGGTCGGCAGCGTACTGGGTGATGATGAGTTTCTGATTCTCGATGGAGACGTAGTTCTTTTTGTCGTCATCGCGGGAGAGACGGACGTAGCCTGCGGTCATGTTGTTCTTCCTTTCTGTTTCTATTTTTTCTTTACTTGGTCTTTTGTTTGTGCTCTTTTATTTATGCTTCATGTAATTATATGATATATCATGCATATTCGTTTGTAAATAGAAAATGACAGAAATTTTCATTTGCATAACCCCATAGACCAATTATCTAAAATGCTTAAGTAATCTCCGTTCAACTGTCGGAATCAAAAATTCAGGAATCCTCCCAGTGATTTCGTATCAAAGTTTTCAACGCCTGCCGGATGTCTTTCTGTTCCGGCCCGTCTGTGTAAATGGCAATCCGGAAGCCGCAGCGCTTTAGCAGGTCATATTGTCTTTGAAACTGCTCCTGCGGAGCACCTGGGGATTTCCAAAAATAATAGGTTGGTTTTCTTACATGTATCATCTCCATTCTACATCCTGTGACGCGGATGGGCTTGCTTTATTTGTATGAAAGCCGTGGGGTGGACTTGCCTGTCCGCTTGTTTATTTTTGTTTGTGGGATGAAATGATTGTAGAATGGAGTGGGAGATTTCTTTATACCGGGAAGCACGCAGAATTGCGTGGCGGATACGCTGGGATTTTTCTTCATAAATTCGGAGTCTCTTGCCAGATACGCATTTGTGACGTCACCGCCAAAATGCTTCTGGTCAGGGGAAAAGCCCCTGAAACCCCTGATAATGTGAAATGACGGCAGATTTTGCCGTCACTTTTAATATATGACGGCACTTTTTGCCGTCATGATTTCCGATATTTTGTAAATGACGGCATTTTCCGCCGTCACTTTTTTGAATTTGACGGCAGGTTTTGACGGCATTTTTGAAGAGTGCCGTCGCTTTTTGCCGTCATCTTCTTAAAATATTACATATCTTTGCTACTGATAACTTACCTTATGAGAAAGTTGGCAAAAATGAGCCTGTGTGTATTGCGGATGAAGTACCGTTTGAGATTCCGGAGAACTGTGAGTAGGTGCGATTAGGCAGTATCGGTGAAACTAACATCGATCTAACTTATAAACCAAGTGATAAAGTAGATAAAAAATGGAATAGCTGTTTTGCACTCTAATAATATTCAAAAAGGGAAAATCGACTATAATGATATGATTTATGTTTCTTGCAATGTTCCTGAATGAGCAATGATATCAATAAAACAATCAAAGGCCGCAAAAATCCTACGACAAACATCACACAGCTGATCAGACTTGCGTTCTCTTGCCTGGTAAAAAAGACTTATCATCGTGCCAAGACAGTTCCTCTTCATTATGCGACCTCCTTCCTATAATCATACTGGACATTTTTCTTCAATTAGTGTAGCAAGTTTTAATATCTCAGATGTATCATTCTTGTTATCAATACCCATTAGATACTTAACATCCATCAGTATGCCCATAATATTCTCGTACTTCTTGTCTCCCTTTTTCCAATCACTTGTAGCCGAACCGATATAATCAATAGGCATCCCAGTTGGAAACTTTTTTCCGTGCGAATCATAAGGCATTATAAATGCATTATAAACCACAGGATGCTTCCCATCCTTCATAAATTGCTCTTCCTCAGCAATATACTCACCATAAGTAATCTGCTTATTGATTGATGTGGATTCTGGTAAATGCCCAGGTGCCCCGGACCATCCGAATTTATAGTATTTTGCATCAAGAACATATACTTTCCCATTTAGAAGCATTATCGTGTCTGGTTCTAAAACAGCATTATCGTGTTCCCTTCCATCAGCTAAATACCATGTTGTTTTAGGAAAATACTCCTCTTTCTCTGGAATGCCAAAAACCCTATCGATCATCTTTTCCCATACATACTCAAATCGATAGGTTCCATATCTGAAATCGGATTCCGCATCATCCTTTATTGACTTGATTACAGCTATCATGTTTCTAAAAAGCTGCTTGTTTCTGTCGTTAAATGTATTCTGCAGCTTATCGTTTACTACAGAAAGCATCATCTTTTTGCTTAATCCAGTTTTCGGTTCCGGCGGTACGAATGATGTAAACAGCCACCCAAATTTATCAAAACTGTCATATACGCAATACTTATGAACAAGAGTAATCAGTTCATCCTCATTAATCGTATTTTTCTTTACCACAAAATCAAGATAATAAGCTCCTCAGCAAGACTCATCGCGCTTTCCGGAGTATGTGCACCGTCGCCAATATCCAATGTGCCTGCTCTAACTGCTTTCAGCCATGTGTGGATGGTTCCTTCTGGGATACCTAATTCTTTGGCTGCCTTAGCACCGCCGATTTCTTTGGCAAGTTTGACAGCCTGGATCTTATATTCCTGGTCGTATTTACGTTGGGTTCGTGACATTGAGAGTTCCTCCTTATTCTCTTTTATTATACATGAATTCCTTGAGAATAAGGTGTCAACTTTATTTATACAACATCATAATTTTTATTTGCTTTGAAATCGGCGTCTCCGGTGAAGCAGTAGAAGGATTGATATTCCAAGCACAGAAAACGGTCTCGGACTCATGTTTATAAACTCCTAGGCAAGAAGCCTTATTTCCTTCATTTTTCCTATCGTTAGCATAATTGAGATATTTTGCTTTTTGCTGTATCCTCTGCTCGTTCTGAAGATTACTTCTTCCTCCAGGAGTTGTTCCTTTCAAACATACAAAAAAAATCTGTTTTTCTTCATCCCTTGGAATAATGATTCTATATACTTCCTTAAATTCGTCACTTACAGGGGAAACATCAGCCCCATCGAAAAGGTTGTTAATTGCCGTTTTCAATTCTGCTTCAGCCTGTTCAGCATTCAAAGCCATAGAGCGATCGTAATCCGCTGTAACAATCCGTCCTTTTCCAACAGCCCATTGATAATCTGGCATTTTTCATTATCCTCCTACATATCGCTTTCTGTCATGTCCAACACTTTTATTTTCTTTGCTTTCATAGATTCTCGATTTAATACATCGACAATATTTGCCGGTGAATTCAGCACTTCATCAATATCATCCTTTTCGATAAAAATGATACATGCTCTCTACCTGTGGCACCAATACTCTCGAATAAATCCGCCGTTTCTGGATTATGACGAATCAGTGATGTTGCAAATGGCATTGTATCAAACGGAATACATCCCCATTCCAATTTAAGTCCTGACAGCAATCTATTGTTCTCATCACTTCTCTGTAATTTAAGCACTTTATTATTCATAGTATGAAGCAAATATCTAACCGTATTACTTCCCGGCTTGCCTGCTAAGATTAACTGCCGAGCTCTATCCAATACGCTTTCAAAATATTTTGATTGGCTATGGCCAAACATAATTTGCTTATATCTGACATAATCTCGATCTGACGATAAAACTATATCTAATAAACTCGCTCCAGAATTAGATAAATAATTCATCATTCCGATATACTCAGCACTATTTGCCCGCATTTTGATTTTTACTCCAAACAATTTTGCAAAATTATCAAATTCACAAGGCCTAACTGAAACAGAATATTCCGTTATAATATTGATAGGCATTCTTTTGCCTTCAATTTCAATATCATCATAGAATATTGCTGCTTTAATTGCATAATGATCTGGTATCATATATTTTGAATAAGCAATAAACCTGTCAAATTTGCTTGTATCATCATATGCCGGTGTAAGGACCATTTCATAATAAAAAACTCCATCCACAATAAACGGAATGACTTTATGTACATACATTCTTTCATTACGATTATAATCAATTGATGGTCTGTTTTCTTTTAATCGCTCAACAATTTTTTCTTGGAACTCTGCCACTGTTCTGCCCATATTAACCGGAAATTTTTCCAAATTATGCAGCAGTTCCATTCCATATTCTTTTTTTGCAAAATTCCTGATCATCAAAAAGAACTGATAATATTTTATCATCAATCTTTCTGCACCTTCACTATCCGGTGTATAATGTGATTTTGATTCCTGCAAAAAGAAGTGAAATTTCCTTAAAAATAAATATTTCGTATCTTTTTTGAGATATTCTAATGCATTGGTTAAAGTTTCACGATTCAATGCAATTTCTTTTCCTTTTCCATAAGTTCTTATTGCAATATGTTCCACTAAATTTCTGGACTGGCCTAATAAATTTTGTGATATAAGCGCTCTGGTAGCCATTGGCCAATCCATCATATCTAAATTATCGCATATCACCCTGTCTATATCATATATTCTCTGCTCGATTTTCAACATAATTACTGTGTCTTCACCCCTTCTGCTTGTGTACCGTATTCTGTTAATTCTTTAGTTCCATCTATAAACAGTTCTATTTTTCCAATACTTCTCCATGATTTCTTTGAAAAATTTCAAAACATATATGGCCAGAAGTAATCACGTATAAATCACTCTGGCCATTTCCTTTTATATCAAGATTTTTCAGGTATATTCCCTTTCGTACTCTCTATTCACCCGACAGAATTAAAAACCTGCACCCTATTCCTAACCCTCACATCATAATGAACAAAATTTCTATCCGTCAACTGTTTCGCCACCTCATCATAGACCGGTGCGGCATGCTTAGGATCACGTATCGTCAAGATCATACAATATTCCTGTGAAAGTCGATAATCTTTCTTACACCTTGAAGCGTACTGGTAGAAAATCCATTTAGTTCGTCCCCATACTCAATGATTCCAGCAACAGCCGTCCCATGTCCACGTCCCTGATATTTTTCCGGATAACTCTCATACCTATCTTCTGATTTCCAGCTTGCAAGATACGGAATATCCTCAATGCCAGAATCAAGTACTCCAATGATCGGATACTCCTCATAATCATCAGGCTCTTTTACTTCAATCCCTGAATCCGCGACCACATCATCTGCCACAGCATAGACAGGCTTGGTGATTTCTGCAGAGTATAATCCTTCAAATTGCCGCAATTCTCCTAACATATCTGCTGAATCAATCGTTACACGATAAATTATCATATCTGATGTAAAACGGACCTTTGCTTTTACTTCGATGTTTCTCTCACGACAATACTGTTCAAACATGATTCTGACAAGGTTATTTCTGTCAAAATCGTTATAATCTATTAATCGAATACGATATGAATGATTCTCTTTTTCAAAAGGCGCAACATAGGGCTGATACGGTTCTATTTCCGAAATTGAAGATATTACCGTAGCATTTTCTTCGCCGCAAAGCTGTTGTTCCATAGAATCGAGTATACTTCTGCTTTCTACAAGGGACAAAATTCGGTCTTTTCCATCCATTCCAATTACATTATCGTTTCCATCAGCTTCCAAAACATTTGTAACTCTGCCTCTGTGCGATTTTGCAAGCGCATCACCATGCATTGTTGTTGTAATTAACATTGGAAATACAGACTGCTTTTGCTCATGGATTTCAAGCCTTCCTTTTATTTCACTAATTTCTTTCCGTAAATGAGCAGAATGTGCGGACAAAGTCTCCCCATGCAGAACCCATGAAGGTTCCTTGCTATCGCCGCCTCCCTCTGTACTTCTCTCATCATAATCTTTTCGTTTTTCGAAAATTTTTATTGGCAGAAATTTTTTATTGGCCAATCAGTTCACCTCCGCTTGCATAAGAATCAACTTTTCTTCTGGATAGCCCAAAATATTCTTCAACAGCTTTTTTCGTCACTCCCGCATTCACCATATAACGTACAATGTCTTTTTCAGAATAGGCTCCATGATTTTTAAACTCAAATATCTCGGCAATCAGATCGCAATATCCTAATTGTGTTCTATTTTCCAGTAGTAGTTTTTTGGACTTATTGTTCATAATATTCTTTATATCCGAATAGGATAGTCCCTCAAAACATGCCTCTATTTTTTTCCACTGCGTCGGCTTAATACATGATGTGTCTACAAACTCCGGCCAACGTTCTATCATTCTATGAATTTCAGGTAGGCCCGGTCTTGGCATTTCTATCACCGTCTGAAACCTTCTCCAAATGGCTCGATCTAACAATTCATCGTGATTTGTCGCAGCAATCAATATTCCATTTTGACAGTACTCGTCCATATTTTGCAGAAGACTGTTTACCACCCGTTTAAGTTCCCCCAGCTCATGTTGATCATCTCTTGCTTTTGCTATGGCATCAAATTCATCCAAAAATAATACGCATGGTTGTTTTTTTGCATACTCAAATATCTTATGTATATTTTTTGACGTACTTCCAAGCAGGGAAGAAATCAATGTATCTAAACGCGCGACAACCAATGGCAATCCCATCTGGGATGCAATATATTTTGCTGCAGACGTTTTTCCGCATCCCGGATATCCATACAATAGAAGTGACATGTTGAACTCCAGACCCGCCGCTTCCATTTTGGTTTTATTTCTAATTGTCAGCATAAAATCATTTAGTTTCGCTTCCACAGCAGGCGCTAAAATCAATTCCGTCTTCTCAGGTGCATAATCAATATCAACAATGCTCATTCTGCTTTCCTGATCCATCGGCGGAGGCACTATAGAATCTGTGACAGCTCTGCCTTTGCTCTTTCTTTCCAGAATTGTAGCAATTCGTGTACTGCCTCTTGTCTCCCCATCTGCTTCTAATTTCTGCGCCAACAATTTAGCAAAACTTGCTACTTTATCTTGGTCACGTTCTAATCCTGCTTCAATAATCTTACTTATTTCAGAATAATACATTTCATCTACTCTCCTTGGTAATGTACATTTTACCATAGAGATTTTCATTTTTCAATGTGTTTGGGCATTTTTTATAAATATTGAGCATTTTTTATTTTTTCCAAGCATTTTCTTTACTTTTTGTTCAATATGTCAGTTTCGTATTTTGCACTATTCATCCCCTCCACCCAATGACACAAAATCACAATCGTCTCTAAGTTTACATGAATATATGTACGCCACCCTTCCGTCCTCCCAGAATATCCTTACTCTTCAAATCCACCCATTCAAAGTCCGCCATTGGCTGCCTTGCCACCAGGAAGTTCCCGGCGCGCTGGGTAAGCTGGGCGAAGTTGACAATGTAGTCGTCGGGATTCTGGCTGTATACGTAGATGGATGACTCAGAGCCCATGAAGCCGATGTCGGCTTCACCGGAGAGGACGGCGGTCATGGTTTTGTCGGCTTCAAAGCCGGTAACCAGCTCGAGGTCGATGCCCTCTTCAGCGAAGTAGCCGTTTTCGATGGCCACGTACTGAGGTGCGTAGAAAATGGAATGGGCTACTTCGTTTAACGTAACCTTTGTCAGATCATCGGTTGCGGCGCTGCCCGAATTGCCGCAGCCTGCGGCTGCCAGGCTGCCGATCAGAAGTATGCCTGCGAGGGATGCAGTTAATATGGTAGTATGTTGCTTTTTCATAATGGAGGCCTCCTTTTTCGAATACTATATACTATACCCTGAATAAAAAAACGTGCATTCCTCTCCCCACATATCTTGCGTTCTCCCCAATTTTAAATTATACTGAGATCAGCCCGTCACAATAGAATGCAGCAACGCGGAACACGCACCGGCTTCTGGAAGAGCTGCATTTTCCAACGGAACTGATTTTAAATAACGATCTCCGGAAGCTGAAGCCTTTCTGACGCAGCATGGCTGGGAACAACAAATTATTCTAACCGAGGTGAATATTTATGTTTGGTTTCATTTTTGAAATTATTATATTTATTGTGATTTTTCGCGCTATTCTGGATTCTAAGAAAAACAGACAGCGAAAACAGCAGACTTCCCAGGGAGCCACACCGCCCCCGGTAGGAAGCAGACCTGCGACGCCGTCTTATAAGCCGCCAGTGCCAAACAAGCCGGCTGCAAAGAAACAGAAAACCGGCTGGACGCCCCGGCCTGAGAAAACAAAAACAGCTGTTCCTAACCGGCCAAATCCGGGAAAAGAAGCTTCCGACGCAGAAACCTCCGCCCGTTCCTTTATTGAACCCACCAGGCGTTACCGGGCCCCGCATAATGCAGGCGAGCGGTATGAAGAATGGATGCCTGTTCCCGAGGGCAAAAAAGTCTGCCGCTGCGGCTACTGCGCAGCGGATAATCTGATTCCAAAGGGCGCAGATCCCGGAAATTATACCTGCTATTTCTGCAGAGAAGAATTATAAACAAATGATAAAAGGACGCTTTTTCGGCGTCC
>ERZ827088.1288-NODE-1288-length-31797-cov-7.096245_pt1 | contig 31797 bp, 29 predicted proteins | sample MGYA00519922_ERZ827088 | MGnify/ENA primary metagenome ERZ827088 (study PRJEB31778, sample SAMEA3449254) | human gut metagenome | biome: human gut; feature: human-associated habitat; material: faeces | place: United Kingdom | collected 2010/2012 ...
TTGCAAGAGAATTAGAAAGAAAATATCATATTTCCAGTAAGCAGTATACGGAGGAAGGAATTAGATTAAGACTGTTAGGGGAGAATATGCCGTCAGAAAGTGGATGTATAGCTTGTGACGTAACTTTGGAAGATGCATATATCTATGTAACCAATCGATAAACATTGTTAATGAGGAGTGAAAGCTAAATGCTAAGAAAAGCAGGTGATGTTATGGGAAAGTGATGATTCTTACCATTTCTGATTCCGAAGAGGGAATCCTGAATAAAATTAAATCAGTTCTAGCCTGCGAAAGTACGTTAGAAGTTATGGAGATTACAAATTCTGAAAAGTTGACATTCCAAGGTTTGGAAATAGACCAGCTTCAGCGGAGCGTAATCAAAGATGGTAAGGTTGTGGAACTTACCAGACATGAATATGACCTGCTTTTTTATCTGGCCTTATCCCCCAATCGGGTATTTACAAAAGAACAGATTTACCAGCATATTTATGAGGATGTGGAGTCAGAAGTGGATAACCGTGTCTATGGGTTAGTCAAGAATCTGAGAAAGAAAATAGAAGAAAATCCGGAAGAACCGCACTACATAGAAACGATACGTGGTGTAGGCTACCGTTTTCGGGCATAAAAAGAGCCGTCCGATTGGGCGGCTCGAAGTATTTAAACAGCAGTTTTCTTCACTGCCTGTTTATAGTTACCGGTAGCATCGTAATCTCCAGAGAGGAGCAGATTCTGGCGAAATTGCTCCAGTTTGATCTTGAAGCGTTTCCCATCCTCAACAGTCGTAAGCATGGTAAGAGCTTCTAGCATTCCCTGAATATATCCGGTTAGCAGGTAATATCTGCAGGGTTCTTCCGATGGTGAGATATTGGACAGGGTTTCTTCCAGATGTTCCTGACGTTCCCTGAGCCATGCATCCCAGACATCCAGTTCCAAATCAGTCATGGTGTTCCTCCTTTAAATCTGATGATAATCGTCTTTGGTGTGGAGGGGAGAAGTTTCATGCACAAGCATTTTTCTGCTCCAGATCCAAATATGGATTTGTAAATTCAAAAATAATAAGTTCATCCGCATCGAACATGAGCTCCAACTCTTTTAGTGTAGCTGCTGGATATCCGCAATCTCTGAATCGTTCTAATACGTCTGTTTCCGTTTCAAATGGTTCACCGTCTTCCAGCTTTTCTCCGATTATTAAGCCACATGGAGTCAATAGGCTTTCTTCATATAAGCGGACACAATATCGGTCAGGGAAAAATAGGTGTGCTTCATCCGTGTTATAATAAATTCGTTCTCCAGGTTCTATGCTTTGCATCACAAAGGGAACATGATATGCAGCGGCTATCGCCTGATATGCTTCATAAAGTGGAGTCCATGCTGTCTCTAAAGAAAGTAGAATATACGTATCATTCCATTCCATGTAGCTGACATTTCCACGAAGAGATATTCCGGTGGAATCTATTTTCTTGTGGGAAAATAAATTGCCAATCCAGCATAAATCAGGATTCTGGTTCAGAATGATGTAGGTTTCCAGGTCCTCCCACAAGTCATATAGTCCTTCCGGATTTCCTTCTGTATAAAAGATCACATCATCACAGCAGATATTTGCCATTACACATCCACCTCCGTTCCAAAAGTTTCACCCATATTCTGGTTGGAAACCGTAAGGTTTACAGGGGATAAGGTGCCAGAGGCAAGCCATTGTTCGATTGCATCAATTACCTGCTCCAGCGTGTCGTTATAAGCCACATTGCAGTCTTCCAGTCGGAGAAACTGCAGGTATGCTTCATGAAGAAGGCTTGGATCATCACGCAGCGTTTCATATGGAAGGTTGCAGAGTCCGATTCTTTCCTCCAGACGTTCCATGGAGCGGCGGATGAAGTCGCAGGAAATAAATTGTTCCCGGTAGATGTTATAAGCAGCTTCAAGCTGGTCATAGGTCAAAATAAATGAGACTTTCTCGCAAGGATTAGATGGTTGTTCTTTCATGGTAAATTCCTCCATTCATACTATGATTGGCTGGTGGTACGGATTCTCTTTGTTCGGGAGTAAGATGTACCAGTAGTTTCCAGCGCAGGTCGATTTCTCGGTGAATCCAGGTATCATTTTCATAAACTTCATGTGTCAAAAAATTGTAAATTGTCGGTTCTTTTTCTATATCATCCAGATCTGCGACCAGACAAGTTGCCTGATTCACATAGGGCCAGAGTGCCTGTTCGACCATATGGCGTAGTTCCAGTATCAGAGGATATATCTGTCCTACATCATAGGTTTTGGACATGCAGGAGCTGATTTTCTTCAGCATCCCGGAAGTTTGTATCATCTGGTTGATGACGGTACATTGTTCCTCCACATCTGCATCCGGATTCAGGACCAGCCGGTGGAGCAGCACAGATTTTGCATAGGCAGAAGCGGTCAGGTTGATGTTTCTGACCAGTTCTTCATACGGCTGCTTATACTGTGTCTTCAGCACTTCCAGAGGCACATGTTCCCGGTTCTTCTTTAAGGTGGAGAGGAGCCCCGAAAGGCAGCTCTCCAGTTCTTCCATTCTTGTCAAGCACACATCGCCTCCAGCTCCATCGGAACACGGGTGTAGCTGAGACGGTAAATACTGTTGCAGGTCTCAAATACCACACCGTTTTCGGATACTTCCAGAATACTCTGCACCGGACTGGTAGCAAAGGTCTGGTTATAACTATAGATCCACGCCCGTTCTCCCAGATGGAGGGGCAGGGACAGGATTCCGGTGAGGACATATTCTTTCTTTTGGGTGGTGTGTAAGGTTATATTTGTATTCTTCATTGATTTCACGCTCCTTTCCTTACTTAATTTTGTTTGCAATTACGGCAGCGACCAGTTTAGCGCATCCCAATTCCATCTCGGATAAATGCTGTCCGGTTCTGGAACAGAGAAGAAGTGCCAGCGGCTCTCTGTCTTCCCTTAAAATCGGGAAAAAAGCACAAACCGGTTGACGGGTGTTGGATACCGGGTAGACAGGGCAGTTCTCAGCAGAGATCAGTTCCTGGCCGTCCGCAACCAATTCGGCGAGTTCTTCTGTAACGGGAGTGCCTTCCGGAAGATAGATGCCCGCAGATACGAGTATGTGAGCCTCACTGCAAATTGCGATACCACAGTGGATGACACTGTAGAGGACGGAAAGATAGGAAGCCATTTCCTCTTTTCCGTTTAAGTGGGTAGGGCATTTGCGTAAAAGCAGCTCCATTCCCACATTTTCCAGTTCCAGTGCATCTCCGTCTGAGAGCTTCATTTGTTTCCGGATTTCTGCAGGGATGACGATACGCCCCTGAGAGTCCATGGTCCGGATGAGTGCAATATTCATAACTAAAGTCTCCTTTCTTAAAAAGAGGAGAAGCAGTAAAGTACCGCTTCTCTTCTGAAAATTTAGGCAGCGTAAGGCGGAGCCTGTGCTGTCTGTTGCATTTGACTGTTCTGCTGGTCTGCCAGCATCCGTTTTCCGTTATTGATCAGTGATGCAGCAATCACCGTTTCCCAGTTGGAAATATAGGAATCCGTCCGCTTCAGAAGCGTGAACAGATCCATGTCGGTAAGCTGGATGGCTGTCGTCTTTTCGGACTGGAAGCTGCGTGGCTGCATGTAGGAACCACCGTTCTTATTCTGTGCTTTGATGCCTTTCCCATTTACAATCTGGATTTTCCATGGGCTTTTCATAGGCTGCCCTTTGGAATCATAGGGATGTCTGGAGATATAAAACATCTGGGCTGTGGAATAACCGTTCTGATCGGGATTGCCGTAGATCTTGCTCTGGCTCCATTCAAATTCCTGAAAACCGGAAGTGATCCGGGTTAAGAGGAACTGGATCTGTTCCGGTGCCAGGTTGAAACGGGTGATGATATTCCGGTCTCCGGTACCGTTGGAATAATCCTGAATGGTGATGCAGATTAAAGAATGTACTTTATGCCCGTTTTCCTGATATTCCCCTTTGGCATGTAGCTGTGCATAGTTGCCGAGTGGTGCGTAGCGGAGCCGGTCATAAAAGGCAATGAGTGCCCGGTCATTCTGGATCTTGCAGATCTGGTCGGTAATCCGGTTTTGATAAGTTTCATTCATGAGTATTCACCTTCCTTTATTTGAGATGCTGTTTGACAAGCTGTGCCATATTCTTTGGAAGCTCTTCCAGTTTCGTGATATCCAGGAATCCGTCCTTGTAAATCCTGCGGATATTTTCCTTATCGTCACCAATGGCAGCCGCAAACAGGATGACATCCCGTTTTTCGTATTCTTTCTTGATGCCCCGCAGATCTGCCTCTGCTTCCGTTCCGCTGTAGCCGTAATCGGCTGGCTGACCGTCAGAAATCAGGATCAGCAGCTTCTGAAGCTCCGGGCGTGTGCACAAATGCTCTGCTACGAAGCGGAGAGCTGCGCCGTCCCGGTTCCCGTTGCGGTCGCACATATCCATCAGCCGGTAACAGTCCTCATTGTCCACAGAATCAAATTCTGCATAGGAGTAAAGAGCAACGCCGCCTGCATCCGTGGAATGCCCGTAAATGGTGATAGGGATACCGAGGCTTTTACAGAAATCATAAAGGACAATGGCAGTCTTTCTTGCATGTGTCATCCGGTCACCCCAACCCATCGAACCACTCTCGTCAATCAGGAGGGCAACAGCCAGACGTTTTTCCTCTCCTGGAAGTCTGGTTCTGGTAAAGATGGTTCCGTCTGTCTTATAGAGAGCATGGGAGTCCAGACGTTTTCCAAACAGGAGATTCTTCTGCTTTCCGCCTTGCTGTTCTTCTTTCAAAAGCGGCAGGATGGTGCTTTGCAGCTTTTTGGAAGCCCGCAGGAGCGGGGGAGCAACTGTCTGGTATTCATTCTTCAGGTAATCGGAAACACTGGTCAGGCGATGGATGGTAACATGGATGCCTGCATGGGCATTGCCGTAATGAATATCATTGGCTGTTTTCTGCAGTTCCTCGGTCAGTTCCGTCTGACAGTCTTCCTGCACCTTTTCTGCAGCCACATCGTTCAAGATCCGGAACAGATCCTCTGCAGCATGCTCATAGCCGCTGCCCTGATACTGACTGACATAAGTGACGCCGGGGTTGTTTTCATCCAGAATGGTATTGGTCTTTGTAAGAGCGATGCGCCCGCCTTCTTCCGAAAGCACCTGTTTGGCTTCCTCTATAGCATCCTCTTTGGTACGTGGACCGGAAGGAGCATTGCCCTCATCATTCCCGCTTCCTTTTGGGGAAGCTGGTTTGATATTCTTTGGAATGGCACCGCTTTTTCCGGTCGGAAGAGGAGCGCCGCTGCTGACTTCATCCCCTAGAAGATCTTCCAGAGCATCGGCAGCGGAATCCTCGCCATGCATTTCCAATTCCTCCCGTGTTTTTTCGATGAGCGGCTGGATATAGTTCCAGGTCAGGGCTAAGAGCGCATTGGAAACCAGCATCCGGTCAGTGCCTTTTTCCGATTCCATTGCCGTATCCAGAAGATCGGTACAATCGGAAATGGTATCCAGATAATCCCCCTGATAGCCGGTGGGATTGTTGATGTTTCCGGTCCGGCAATAGGAAAGGATCAGGTTGGCAATGATGGAAAATGGCTGGTATTCTTTGTCAATTTGTTCCTGTATGGAAGGAATCTGTTCGGACATACGCAGGTTATTGAGTTCAATCCCCTGTCGGAAGGTGCCGTGGAATTCCTCACACATACGGTCTTCAATATGGATGTCTTCCAGAATGTTTTGAAAAGTTGCGGCGCATCGTGCCAGTGTCAGGCATCCGGCTTTGTCCTTTTCTTCTAACACTTCTTTGATCTCCTCCAGTGCTGTCTGATAAGCTGGAAGGGATAGCTCCGGCTCCTTCGGATAGAAGGAACCGTTTTCCAGACTCCTCAGATGAACAGCGTGGGCTGTGAAATCAGAATAGAGTAAGTGCCCCACTTCATGCCCGGTGAGCCCTGTCAGGCTCTGGGAACGTAAGAAACGGGTGGGGAAAGACTGGGTGATCGGGTTCGCTGCGTTGAGATGTACCTTATAATTGTCGGTATATGCAACGCCTGCCTGTTCGGAAATGTCCCAGTCCAGCAGTACCTGCAGTCCATACCGGTAACGTCCGGTAACGGCTCTGGCAAGGGAGGTCTGGTACTTCTGATAGGCAGCGGAGAGGAATAACTCCTCATCCGCAATGGAATCCTCTTTTGCCCGGATTAGTTTCTTTAAATTTCTTTGGCTGTGATTCACGTGATATTCTTCCTTTCTTTTCTTAGATTTTTTGTCAGCAGTTCCTCCATCGTGCAGCCGTAATACACAGCAAGGCGAAGGACGGCATAAGCCATCGGGGAGGAGTTTGCATTTTCATAATTCATAATGGTTTTCGGGGGAAGATTTAAGATTCTGGCAACTGCCTTTTGTGATAACTTCGGTGTTTTGGCTTGCCGGAGATAAGACAGATTATCTGCCAGATGCTTTCGGATCTGGGCTTCTGTGAGTGCTGCTTTTCTCATAGGCGTGTCCTACGCAGCAAGCACAGTATCCAGACAGCTTTCTTCCACTTCCGTACGGTTCTCAGCATCGGCAGAGGCAGAGGCAAGCACCGTGTAACGGGCCGCTTCCCGGATATCCCCGCAGACCATGTAGGACTGCACCCAGGAAATCAGCTCCCTCATGCCACAGCAGCCATCTGTAATGAGATTTTCCCGGCAGTAGACAGCCATGGATTTGACAATGCGTGTCATCAGACGTACCGTTTTTGCATCCTTGCATCCGGTAACAGCCATGGCACGTTCTACCTGTGTATCCTCATCCGGTTCATCCAGATCAATCACAAGGTTCATTCGGGAAATGACAGACTGGTTCATCTGTTTACAGCCTGCATAGTCATTGTTTGTGGTGATTACGATGGTCGTATCCGGATGACGGTGGATGGTTTCTCCGTTTGGAAGATATACGCTGTTACAGCGGTCTAAAAGGGAGTTAAGTCCAACCAGTACACCGGGATTAGCAATGACCGTAGGCTCCTGTATCTCAAGAATATACCCATAGCGGATGGCTTCGACTAGAGGAGTATCCACATACTGGAAGTTCTGTCCGGAGGTGTGTTCCTTATAATAGCTGTGCATTTCATCAAAAATCGTATCGATCAGCTTCTGGTAGGTGTCCTCGGCAGAAATTTCTTCATCATAGTTTCCGGTCAGCTTCTGATAGGCACCGGAGGGATCTAACTGGATTTCCTGAAAAGACGGGTACTGCCGCTGAAGCCTGGTGCGTTTTCCGTCCACATCCGGAAGAATCTGACCTAAAAGGTCGAATACCTCTGTATTTGCGGAACAGGTAATGCAGCGGTAAGGAAGGTGAAGTGCGGAAGCAATGGCTTTGGCTCCTTCGGTCTTTCCGGTACCTGCCGGTCCCCGTAAAAGAAAATTCCGCATCGGCTGTGTGGTATCCGTTGTCAGTTTTGCGTGTTCGCAGATCCGTTTGATTTCCGGAGGGATGATGTACCACTCTGCCAATGTCGGAACAGATACCTCCTCTTCCGGAGACAGCCTTCGGGATGCGGTCAGGATAAATTTCCCAACAAAATCATCTCTGGAAATGGCTGCCTGTGCTTTCTTAAATCCACTTCCTGGACGTAACACCTGAAAGTCTCCATGGAGCACTTCGGTTGGTGCATAGACCCCCTTCTGGATATTTAACGGTTTGATCAGCGACAATACGCCGTTTGCCGGAAGGTCAATCTTAACACCACCGGTCGGGAGACCTGATGCATAGCGGGTTCTCCGGTAAATGTTGTCGCAGAGAACGGCTGCTGTTTCCGCAGCGGCGTCCAGATCGGGATAACCGTTGTCCCGGTGCGCTTTTAATTCCTGATACTTTTCATTACACTCTTCATCTGCCAGAAAAACCGGCATCAGTGCGAACAGCAGAGCCGCACCGGACTGTTTGGAGTCTTTAAATTCGTATTTTTCCGGTGTGCTTTCCACATCCGGCGGAGGAGTATAGCAGCCTCCGTAAAACTTTCCGTTTAGCTGGTTGTAGACAACCACCTGAAGATCACCGGTTTTGCTCGGATATTCCGCCACAACAAAATTGTTGGATTGGGTACCGACCGCCCCAAGCTTTTCCGGCGGGGTACTGCCAACCGGGTTTTCCAGCTCCAGATAAGCAAGGACTGCCCGCAGGGTAGCTGCATGAAGCGTGGATTTTTTCCGTGGCTGAGTACAGTATTTGGATGCAATGTCATCAAAGATTGCATGGTCCGTATAATCCTCAAATGGTTCCGGGAGTTTGCGTTTGAACCCCCAGGTTGCTACGATGTTATTTGCCATGATTCGTTCCTCCTTCTTATGAGATCCAGGACAGTTCCAGTGCCTGCTCGGTCTCTTCTGTGGTCAATTCATCTTCAGTAAAAATCTCCGTCAATTCGCCCCAGTAATCTTTGGGCGGGAAATGTTCCAGCTTTCCCCGGACTTCCGGTTCAGTGCCGTTCAGAATATAGACATCTCCCTGCTCGTTGATAAACAGCTTTTCATAGCCCCTTGCCTGTAAGTCACCGACCAATTCCATCAGTAGCGGTTTCCCAATCAGGGAATACCATGATTTGGGATTAACGGCTGGTCTGGAATCCGGATTTCCTTCTGACGGTTCCTTTTTATGTAAGGATTCAATGGTCATCATCTGAAGCGTCAGACTGCCACGGGCATCCATGAGAATTTCCGCAAAATTATAACTTCCGGTATTCCGTGTGCGAATCCGTAATGGTTCCCCATCCAGTATCTGGGAGAGCGGTGGTTCTTTCACAAAATCCCATGTGGCATCCGGGAAGGCTTCCTTGAGCTTTCCGGTAATCTGGAATTTGATCTGTCTCCAGAGAATGGTTTCCAGATCAGGTGTTCCTTCCAGATGACGAGTTCTTTCTGGGCGTTTTCGTAGCTTATGCTCCCTGTTTTTCAGGCGTTCCGTGAAAAGCGGGAGAAGATAACTGAACAGCGTGACTCCGATACCGATCAGGGCAATGCCTGCAATCAGAAGCCGGTTGGCATCCTGTGGTACGAAAAGTGCTGCAAGAAACAGTACAAGCACGACAAACTGTAAGAATTTTTTTCGATTTGATTTTTTCATGAGCTGATTCCTTTCTGATTCATGATTCTTAGACAAGCCCGGAAGCTGGATGGGAAATCGCCGCTTCCGGACATGAAAAAGAGGAACTGCATCATCACAAAGATGATAAATGCAATTCCTCAACATAGGGTTCCTTGAGAGTTAATAGGGCAACTGGGATGCCATCTGTTCCGGCACATTTTGAAAGCCGTCAGTTGGCTGACTGCCCGGCATACCTCCGTAATTTGGCATTCCGGTATAACTGCCCTGCGGCGGGTAGCTGCTCTGTGGCTGACCGGTTCCGTTTGGCGGAGCCTGATACTGTCCGCCATTTGCAGGAGGCGTGTAGGCACCGTTAGCAGGAGCCATTCCCTGCTGTGGATAGCCGCCAGGCATTGCCTGATTCTGGTAGCTGCCATTGGGATTTCCCTGCATTGGGTAGCTGCCATTGCCGGCTGCACCGGGCGTTGCCGCACCACCATTCGGCTGGCTGTTCTGGTTTGCACCCGGATGTCCGGTATTGCTGTCAGAACGGTTGGATGGTACAAAGTGCCAGTCCTTGACATTGATCCTCGGACCGGCATTTGCCTGCCCCGCATTCTTTCCTTTCTGATAAATGAACGGATGAAGCTCCAGATCACCATAGATCATCAGCCCGGTTCCTTTCTTTACGCCTGCTTTTGCTAAGCGTTCTGCAAGGAACTTGTTAAAATAGCACTGATAGTAAATGGTTTCTTCCTTTCCATCCTGGCCTCGCTGTGAAACTGCAATGTCCAGAGAAACATATTCCGTACCGGAATTTTTTCCTTGCTGCATCTCAGGATCTCTTGTGGCCCTCCCTAAAATTGTTAAAATTGCTGACATAAAAATTCTCCTTTCTGCCTCTTTGGGCGTTAAAATAGATTAAAATAAAAAAAGTGCCATTATAGCACCGTATAAAACGGCAGTATAATGACACGATTTTCCAAACTTAAACTGCATATGCTTCTGGATGAATGGTCCAGACTCCCATGACGGGACAGCACAAAAACTTAAATACAAGATTATATTAACACAAGATATAGCATATGTCAAAAGAATTAGAACTATATATAGCATATGTAGACGAGGTGGAAGGATAATATCAAAAGAATTTTGGACATAGTTATAAAAGTGCAATATAATATTGTTTAAATCGGAAAATGGAAGGATGAGAAAAATGGAGCAGAAAAACAGAATTCTGATTGTAGAAGACGATACGGATATCAATAATCTTTTATATACGGCATTACAGAAAGCAGGGTATGAGACGGTACAGGCTTTTTCCGGGACGGAAGCGAGGATGCTGTTCCAGATGGATAAGGCGGGCTTTTCTTTGATTCTATTGGATCTGATGCTTCCGGGAATTTCAGGAGAAGAGGTGCTTGCCCAGATTCGGAAACAGGGCAATACGCCGGTTATTGTCCTGACAGCCAAAGACGGATTGGATGAAAAAATCGGGCTTCTTACCAGTGGGGCAGATGATTACATTACAAAACCGTTTGAGATACAGGAGGTGCTTGCCCGGATTCAGGTTCAGCTCCGCCATATGCAGCAGGAGCCGGAACATAAAAGCGTGTCATATAAAAACCTGGAACTGGACCGTGAGCGCTTTGAAGTCCGGATTGCCGGAGTGCTGCTTCCCAAAATTACAAAGCAGGAATTTGCAATTCTGGAGCTTTTACTGGAGCATCCGAAACAGGTCTTCAGCAAAGAAGAGATTTTTGAATATGCGTGGGATGAACACTATATGGGAGAGACAAAGACACTGGATGTACATATCAGCAATATCCGGAAAAAGATAAAAGCAGTAACGCAGGAGGAATATATTGATACCGTATGGGGAATCGGCTACCGTCTGCATTCTTAATCTTTACTCTTTTTTTACTATTTATTTGCGTTTGATTAGGATTTATCCGATATGATAACAGCAGATAAGAAAAGGAGATGAAAGCATTGAGTGAATTGTTATTAAGTACAAATGGATTGACGAAGCAGTATGGTCATCATAAGGCAGTGGATAAAGTAAACCTTCACATAAAAAAGGGTGCTATCTATGGATTTATCGGACGGAACGGTGCGGGAAAGACGACTTGCCTGAAGATGATCAGTGGACTTGCAAGACCGACAGCCGGAGAGATTGAGATGTTCGGGTGTAAAGGAAAAGAACTGGAGAGGATTCGTTCTCGTGTGGGGTGTCTGATTGAAGCACCGGGGCTGTATGGCAACATGAATGCATATACAAACCTGAAAATAAAATGTGAATTGTTTGGTATTCGGAAAAAGGGATACATCGAAGATATCTTAGAGACGGTCGGACTGGAAGGTGTCGGAAAGAAAAAAACGAAACATTTTTCCCTTGGAATGAAGCAGCGTCTCGGAATCGGGCTGGCACTGGTCGGGGAGCCGGATCTCCTGGTCCTTGATGAACCGATCAATGGGCTTGATCCCCAGGGAATTGCAGAGGTGCGTGATACCATACAGAGACTGCGAGATGAACGGAATATGACGATTTTGATATCCAGTCATATTTTAGAGGAATTATCTAAGATTGCAACGGATTATGGAATTATCCATAATGGAAGTCTTCTGCAGGAGCTGACAAGCGAAGAACTGATGAAACGCTGCAGTGAACGGATTGAAATAGAGTTAATCCATCCGGAGCAGGCAGTCCCGATTCTGGACAGAATGGGATTTACCAACTATCAGGTTACAGATAAGAGCCATATCCATATATTTGAACGATTGAATGAAAGCGCCAATGTCAATATGGAACTGGCAAAAGCAGGAATTTTGGTCAATGGAATTTCCATTACCAGTGAAGAACTGGAAACCTATTTCTTGAATCTGACAGGAGGGAATCAAAATGCTTAATATGATAAAAATGGATCTGTACCGGATGGTCCGGACAAAAAGTATGTATGTGGTATGGATTGTGATGGCGGCAGCTATATTCTTCTCCACATCCATGTCGAAACTGGATATTGATACGATGAACAAGGAAGCGGAACAACAGCAGACAGAAAACATTGCAGAAACAGTGAAACCAGAAACCATCAATATGGGAATGTCCGTATTCCTGCCGACACAGCCGGGAGAAAAAGTAACGGTCTTTGATCAGGTATATGCAAACCTGCAGGCGAAGTTTGTGGCGTTGTTTCTGGTGATTTTTACAGTGCTGTTTTCCAGTGCAGATATAGGAAGCGGTTATATTAAAAATATCGGCGGGCAGGTAAGGAGCCGGAGAAACCTGATCTTTTCCAAAGCTTCCGTGTTGTTTGTGTATACGACTGTTACCATGCTGCTTTATTTCATCATTCAGATTATTGCACAGCAGATGTACTTCGGATATCTGGAGTGGGGGAATGGAAGCGAGTTGCTGAGATACTTTGGTATTCAGATTTTGCTTCATTATGCACTGGTACTAATCAGTATGGCGATTGCGGTGGTTTTGAACAGCAACGTGTTCAGCATGACGATTGTTATCTGCCTGTGCATGAATACCATGATTGTCTTATACGGAGTGATCAATCATTTGATCCAGAAGGCAGGTGTGGAGAATTTCCAGATTTTGAAATATACAGTGACAGGAAAGATTGCACTTTTATCCATGTCACCGACCAATAAGGAATGCCTGACGGCAGTTGTGATTGCGGCGGCGTTCGGAATCGTGGTTACATTACTGACAGCATGGGTATTCAGAAAGAGAGATATCTAAATGATAAAACTAGGGTTCGTGCTATTGATAGCAGTGATACTGGTACAAGGAATGTTATTTTGGAAATACCAGCGGCAGGTGAAAGACATCTGCCGCCAGTTGTCGTTTCTGATGAAGCACGACAGCAACATGCTGATTACCAGAGAAATGGATTTTGGAGGCATTGGTGAGTTGGCAGATGTTTTAAACGAATGGCTGGAACTGAAGCGAAGGGAAAAGAAGGAATACTTGAAGAAAGAGGAGATGATTTCGGATACATATACAAATCTCTCACATGATATCCGTACTCCTTTGACATCCCTTGACGGATATTTTCAGTTAATGGAAACCTGTGAAGACCAGGAAGAGCAGAGACGGTATATGAAGATCATACAGGAGAGAATCGGCAGCCTGAAAGAAATGCTGGAAGAATTATTTACTTTTACAAAACTTAAAAACGATTCTTTTCATCTGGAAATGTCATCCTGCTGTATCAACAAGATTTTGAAAGATACCATATTTTCCTACTACGATGAATGGACGGGCAGAGGAATTGAACCGGAGATACAGATTACAGATAAACTGCTGTTTATGAACGGAAATGAACAGGGAATCCAGAGAATTTTTCAGAATATCATAAAAAACGGACTGGATCACGGGGAGAAGAAAATCAGTATTTCACTGGAAGAAGTTGAAAACAACATCCGGATACAGATAAAAAATCAAGTATGTCATGTGGAAAAAATAAATGTAGATCAGGTGTTTGAACGGTTTTATAAAGCGGATGAAGCACGCAGTAAGACTTCCAGCGGTCTCGGCTTATCAATTGCGAAAGAGCTGGTACTTCGTATGGATGGGAAAATCAGCGCCCGGATAGAAGGGAATGAGTTCTGTGTGGAGATTGTGTTTCCAAAATAAAAGGAAAAATTTATATTAAAGCAAGTGAAAATGGGGAATGACTTTATATAGGTTTCATGGTAGAATTACAGTAGAAAGAGAAGAGTCACTCAGTCATTTGTTGTATGAAAGGATGAGTATAATGTATAAAGTAGAACTTAAATTTGATACAAGCAAGCTCGCTCCGGAAACGGTAAATCAGATGTGTGAACAGGCAGATCAGATTTTTGAGCAGGAGGATTTAAGCTGTGCAGTCAAAGCCCTTGGAAGCAGGATTTATCTTGACCGGGGACGCAAGCAGGACTATGGAAGATTCTGGGCAGCAATCTTTCAGTTGAAAAACTCCGTAGGAATTGCAGAGAATTTGTTAGAGTGTTTCTGGTATAACGGAACAGAAAAGGAGAACCTGATTACAGACTTTATAAGGAACTAACAGATGGACAGCTTACAGAGGAAAGGCATCAATTTTGACCTGAATACACAAGCACTAAAGGAATATTATCCGAAAGGTGACTGGCATAATGCATATGCGGATGTAAGGGACTTTTTTGAAGCAAACGGATTTGAGCATATTCAGGGATCGGGATATCATTCGGTGGAAGCAATGTCAGAAGCAAAAGCCATGGCAGTTATTTATCAGATGACAAAAGAATTTCCATGGCTCAATTATTGTGTGAATGTGTGTACCATATCAGATGTACCGGAACTGTTTGATATCTCGCATGTATTTGCCAGAGAAGCGGAACGGTTGGAAAAGAAAAATGCATGATTTGACAAATTATTTCCAATATGTTATATTCATCTCAAGCAAAAAAGGGAGTAGCTGAACGCCTTGAAAGAGGTGGTTTTGTAACCGACAACCGGTATCGAGAGATACCCGTAGCAAATGAGATAGCAAGACTTTTATTGTGGCAGAGGTCATGATAGGAGTCTTTTTTTATTATGAAATATAGAAAATCTGCCGCAATAGTCTGCTAAAAAGAAAGAGAGGATAAACGATGAGTAACGAAATGATGAAACGGGAAATGCAGGAAGCAGTACAGGCAGGGGAGCGGGCGCTTCAGAGCCTTTACGCAGCAAGGGATAAGTTGGGAAGTGCGAGAAACTGGGGCATTTTTGATATGCTTGGAGGAGGCTTTATCAGTGACTTTGTGAAGCATTCTAAAATGAATGACGCAGCTGCGTTGATGGAACAGGCGAAAAGCGATATTCAGCGTTTTCAGAGAGAATTAAGAGATGTGCAGGTTTCCTTGGATCTGCGCATGGAAATCGGCAGCTTCCTTTCCTTTGCGGATTTCTTTCTGGACGGGCTGGTGGCAGATTATATGGTGCAGAGCAAGATTGCAGATGCAAGAGAACAGGTGGATGATGCCATCAACCGGATAGAAAAGATACTTGCTGATGTGAAAAATCGGATGAATGGGGAGGTGTAGCATATGGGATGCCTGGGAAATGTGTTGTGGTTTGTGTTTGGCGGCGCAGTCAGTGGGCTGAGCTGGTGTCTGGCAGGTTGTCTCTGGTGTATTACCGTTGTGGGGATTCCGGTGGGGATGCAGTGTTTTAAATTTGCGGCGCTTAGTTTTTTCCCCTTTGGAAAAGAGGTGCAGTATGGTGGCGGAGCTGGTTCGTTCCTTTTGAATATCATCTGGCTGATTGTATCCGGTCTGCCTCTTGCACTGGAGCATCTGGCGTTGGGTACAGCTTTATGTGTGACGATTATCGGAATCCCGTTTGGTTTGCAGCAGTTTAAACTGGCGAAACTGGCATTGATGCCGTTTGGTGCGGAGGTGTATTAAGATGCGATTATTTGATAAAAGGACACCGCTTCAGAAGGAGTGGGAAAAGCTGGAAGTACAGGAGCAGAGATTCCTTCAGAAGCGTTCAGAGAAAAGGGAGAGCATTCTGAATCAGAAACTGGAGGAAAAGATACCGCCGAAACTTCAGAAAACATTGGATACCGCTTTTGCGAAGGCATTTGCTCTGATTTTCGAGAAAGGAACCGGGGTTATTGAAAAGACGTATCAGCGGACAAAACTGGAGCAGGATTATCAGGTGCGGCAGTATATGGCGGATGTAAAGCAGAATTCCAAATCCCTCCGCTCTTTTTCTAAAAAGGCAAGAGATACGGGAACAAAGAATTTACTGCTATCCGGTGTGTCTGGAATCGGGATGGGCGTATTGGGAATCGGTCTGCCGGATATTCCGGTATTTACAGGGATGATTTTAAAGAATATTTATGAGACTGCTCTGCAGTATGGATACAGCTATGAAAGCAGGGAAGAAAAATATTTTATCTTATTATTGATCCGGGGAGCAGTATCCTATGGGGATACACTTTGTGAGATTGACGGGAAAGTAAATGAATTTATCAGAAACGGAATACTGCCGGAAGAGTATCAGGATAAGGAGCAGATCGAACAAACGGCGGGAGCTTTGTCAAAAGAGCTTCTGTATATGAAGTTCTTACAGGGAATTCCGGTGGTTGGTGCTGTAGGCGGAGCTTATGATGCAGTCTACATGAAACGGATCACAGAGTATGCAGAGCTGAAATACCGGCACAGGTATCTGGCGGGGCGGAAAAAGGCAGAGAATGGACAATTATGTAAAAGGTGTAAAAGTTATAGAGATATATGATGCCGCAAATAAGGAATTGCTGGTAAAGTATGATGATAAGCATAATATAGACAAGGTTATTTCTGCTTTAAATATAAAATCATGGAAAGAGACAGAAAAAAGCATAGGTATGAACCCTAAATATACCATAAAATTTTATTGCGATACTACGAACCAAGATGAAGAAAAAGATATAAAAGAAATTACCCTTTATGAAAATGGGGAATATGCTACGATTTTTATTACTTCTCCTGGCGGAGTAAAACAAAACTATAAAACGAGCATTGATATTTCTGAATTGGTTATCTAATAATATTTGTGTAATGAGAATGAAAATCTAATTCTTTCAAGTTTAACTAAGACATTCCCGGAGCAAATGCTCATGGCATTGAAGCGGATACAAACACTATTGTTTGATAGAAATAAGAGAGGTTATTTATAATAAAATGAGCCGCCAGAACTGTAGGGGTGATGCAGTACGGGCGGCTCATTTTCTATCTAAACGGATGTATCCGGAAGTTCCGGCAGTTGATCGGTGAGTTCTTCATATCCGAGAATATCTCCGGCACATGGCATCGATTGCCCTGTTCCCTGCTGTGGTTTCCGGAAGTACAGCCGATACCGATGTCCCTCTAGGAGTTTGATATTCTTTTCCAGTGAGAAGGCGTATTCCTTTCCGTTATCACTGGCAAACCAATATTGCTGGTTTTTCCCGAAGAGTGTCTGTTCCCGTTTCGTGCAGCTTACGTCCAGTGACAGATAAGCATGTGTATGGATCAGGTGGTAGAAACTGAGTGCACGCAAGATGCTGCAGATTCCGATGAGGAGGCTCATGAGGATAAAGAGCCGGTCATGGGTGGCGATCCCGAAGATGCACCCAAAAAGTACACAGAAAAAGCCGATTGCACTGATGGCAACCAGCTTTGTGAAAAATGGTTTTGGCATAAGGTTCCTTCCTTTAACATGTATGAAATGTGATTTGTTTATTCAGGTACAAATTAGCAATAGCCTGCAGCACTGGATACTGGGTATGGTGAATCTGGACATCATCCACAAGTGTTTGGTAAGTTGTCTCCGGTTCTGTGTATAACTCATCCATAATATCCGATTCGTTGTGGATTACTTTTTCCTGCTCCATACTTGTGACAAGCTCAGCGGTCGTGAGGGATACCTTATCAGCCAGCTTCAGAATGGTATCTTCCATCGGTGAAGAGGGTTTCTTCTTTAAATATCTGCCAAACTCTTTTGCACCAATAGTTCCTTCCAGATAAAGCTGAACGCAGCCAAAGAGCCGGATGGGAAAGGTATCCTTCAAGGGAATAATGGTCAGACTGCCGAGAAGGCGATATAAGGCATCCACCCCTGTCAGTCCAATTCCGCTTACAACCAGACCGCGTAAGGAAAGTCGGTTCAGATAGTGTTGGAAGGATAAGCCTTTCGGACCTTCTTTCTGTATCTGGCGCAGGGTATAGGCATCCTGGAGTTCATGGAGCGTCAGAATCTGGAAGGCAAGACAGCTCCAGAGCAGCAGCTCGTCATCCGATAGTCCATATTCTTGTCCATCGTTGATTACAAGAGGAATGGATTTTCCGCCTGTCGTTTTTTGAAATTTTAAGGTTCCGACAGCAGTATAAAGTGTCAGCATAAAAGTTCCCTCCTTCAAGGTTAAGTCAGAAGTGCATAGAGTGCATCATCCTGCTGTAATAGTTTCCGTGCTTTGCTCTGCCATGCCCGTACACGATTGGCTGGTACTTGGTAGTGTTTTGCCAAGTCAAAGCTGGTATATCCCTGCTGTTGCAGATAGAGGGCTACAATTCCCTTCTGAATAGTTGAGGACTGTCCGGTGCCAAGCTGGGTTAAATGCTCAAGAAGCAAGGTCTGGTTTGTGTCCTTTTCCGGGTGAGTTGTTTGTGTATCCTCGTAGGAAAACAAATCACGATAATGGAGATGTTCATCTTCAGATGATGCTTCGTCCAGAGAACAGAGCATGGAGCGGTCACGGGCAATTTTCCGCCAGTAGTCAAAGATGGCATGACGGATGATAGTTTTGGCATAAGGCTGGAATGATCTTCCTTCCTCAAATCCGACAGCCGACCGGCACAAAGCCAGATATCCAATCTGACATAATTCCTGTTGTTCTTCCTCAGTTACATAGGCAGCGGTGCGGGTCATGGAACGAATCATGATCGGAACCAGATCCATGGATTTTTCCACCAGTTGTTTTTGCTTTTTATTTAGTGGTAAGGTCATCATCAATCACCGCCTTTCAGCTGGCTGCCCGGAGGCGGAAGGGAATATGGTTGTTCTTTAAAACATCTGCGGATTCCCGAATGAGCTGGTCGCACATATAGTTGCTGAACTGTCCGATGTGAGCCTGCTTATCTGTCAGACAGAACTTATCTGCCACCCAGCGATATGCTTCCGGTTTGGAAAGGATGCCCTGTTGCCAGATCTGATCGAAAATTCGATGTGCCTGAATCCGCTTTTGACGAAGCTCCCGGTTGGCGAGCGTTCCTTTTGGTATCTTGGTTCCCGGATGTACCCCGACATAGGAATTGCAGGATGGATAGTGGGAGCAGACATAAACCTGTCCGCCATGAGAATGCGTTCCATATACAAAGGATGCATCTCTTAATATTGCTGTTCCGCCGCAGTAAGGGCAGCGGATGATTTTTGGTTTCTTCATCTGTTTTCACCTCGCTTGTACATACACGATACGTAACGTGTACGTGAATAACCAGTACGTACTGTATACTTATATTGTAAGTAAGCAGGTGATGAATTCCCATAGGACGCAAGCGGATACTGATCCCAGATTCGGACTAAATGGCACGAATCCCCATTTTTCAGATGCCGGGATAGAAAATTGCTCGGATGAGCGGGAATAAGCCGCTGTCTGTGAAACGTGGATAATTAACCGGTGTAAAGATGAACTTCTCACAGAAAATCCGTAGCAGGAATAAGCTGATCAGTACCAGACAGAGCAGGTAAGTGTTCCTGCGCCTTCTGGTCCATGGCTTTTTCGGACGGAATTTCACATACAGGACAAAAATCATGGGAATAAATATCAGGTTCGTAAAGACCTGATCGATACATTGGATGATTGAAATTACGTTTAACATAGGCAGTGCCTCCTTTCTTTACATATCCTGTACGTATAAGAGCCTGAAAGTGCAACTTTTTGTTACCAGTCATATTGCTGGTTCTCCTGAAGCCGGAGCAGTGCCGGAATGGGACATGGCTTTAAAGGCAGCTTCTGAGCGGCCAGATAGGGCAGATAAAGCTCTGTAAAAGCAGCAATGCTCATGCTTCCGGTACATTCGGTTGGCTCCGGTATCCGGGGAAACAAAAGCGCTGCATCTGAAAGAGGGAGGATGCAGGGGCTTCCCGTTTCATCCGGATGGAATAAAAAGCCAGAGTTCTCACAGCTTTCCTGTGCGTTACAAGTGCGGCACCAGACGTAGATACAGGAGTGCCAGTTCCCTTCACAGAGGTTCAGAAAATGACGGATGTGCTTGGCATCTGTCTTGCAGTGGGGGTGTTTCATATTCATCACCTACTAAAGAAGCAGGCAGTTCCATGTGGGAGCTGCCTGCAGGAGTCTTCGTTATGAGTTACTGATGTTTCTTTTTGCGTTTGAAGTAAACGATGCCCAGGACACTTGCACCTGCAAGTGCAGCTATGGCGATTCCGGCATACAGGAGAAGCGGCGTCTCATCGCCGGTCTTTACAGGCGGAGCTACCGGAGGCGTCTCCGGTTCTTTCGGAAGCTCCGTCATGTGTACGGTCTGACCTTCATCCTTCAGATCCTCATGGGAAGCAATCTCATGCTCGGTTTTTCCGTCTGTATAGTAGAGCTTTTCAAAGACAACCACATCCTGTCCGGCAAGAGCAGAAGCGTCGAAGGTAAAGGTAACTTCCACAGAGCCGCCAGCTTTTTCTGCTTTAAATTCTGCCTGAGCGGTAACTGGTTTTCCGTCTTTTAACAAAGCCTCTCCGGTTTCCTTATTCATCAGGGTTCCGATGACTTTGTACTCAGATCCAGGCATCAGACCATGATAAGTGACCGTATCTACGATAGTCGCTTCCTTGGAAGCAGAGACATCCTGATCCCCGTCACTGCCGTCTTTGGCTGTGGTTTTGATTTCCGGGAAGTAGATGGTCTGGTTGGCATCTTTGATGTCCGCATGTACCGCTACTTCGTGATCTTCAAAAGTCATTGTTTCAAATGCCACGAGCGTTTTTCCGGAAAGTGCAGAGGCATCAAAGGTAAAGGAAAGCTCTACGCTGCCGTTAGCTTCTTCCGGAGTGAAACTTGTTTCTGCAGTCACAGCTTTGCCATCCACATCGAAAGGTTTTTCGGTTTCCGCATCCATGAGTGTTCCTGTCAGCTTGTACTCTTTGCCTGGGATCAGGTTTTTGTATTCCACAAGGTCTGTAAGCGTCAGTTCTTTTTCCGGTTTTGCATAGTGTGTGCCGGAAGCAGCATCTGTTGCAGTGGTTTTGATTTCCGGGAAGTAAATAGTCTGTCCTTCATCCGCAATGTCTGTGTGTACGGCAACTTCCTTGTCTTTGTAAGCCAGGGATTCAAAGACAACTACTGTTTTCCCTTTTAAGGAGCTGGCATCAAAGGTAAAGGTAACATCTACCGTACCAGCGGATTCTTTTGGCTTGAAGGATGCTTTTGCTGTCACCGGTTTTCCGTCTGCTTCGACTGGTTTCTTTGTTTCTTTATCTATCAGAGTTCCAGTCACTTCATATTTCTGGTTAGGAACCAGCCCCTTAAAGGAAACCGTATCCACCAGCGTGATTTCTTCCTTTGCACAGGAAATATTGGAGTTCGTGTCCGCATCTTTCGCAGTAGTCTTGATTTCCGGGAAATAGATGGTCTGGTCTTCATCGTTGATGTCGGTATGGACTGCAAGCTGCATCTCATCCTGATATAATTCCTCGAAGACAACGGTTGTTTTTCCCTTTAAGGAAGTTGCATCAAAGGTAAAGGTTACTTTGACGGAGCCGGAGGATTTCTTTGCAGTAAATTCAGTTTCAGAAATCACCGGTTTTTCATCCACAAGGATTGGTTCCCCGGTTTTTTTATCCATTAAGGTTCCAGTCAGTTTGTATTTCTGGCCCTTTTTCAGTCCTTCGTATTCCACAACGTCTTCAATGGTCACTTCTTTTGCCGGCTGGCTCATGTGTGTACCGGTCTCGGCATCCAGAGCAGTCGTGCCGATCTCAATGGCATCATCGGTCAGAGTTCCAACCTGTATCAGAACAGAATCCTTATAAACCTTGACTTCAAAGGTTAAAAGATCCATGCCTTTGTTGGAATCACAACGCTGTTCCGCCAGAGTGTAAGTATCGTAAATGAGAGCGCCTTTGGAATCATCCGGTTTGGAGGTGCCGAACCAGATGCCGTCTTCCGAAGACTCACCCCGGTTGGTATTTGCGGTATGTTTGTTCCATTTGGAGGAAGTGCTGGCATAACCGTTGGCATCTGTCACAATCACATGGCTTTCGCCTGTTGTTTTGGAAGTGATCTTAAATGGCACATTTGCCAGACTGTTCTGGCTGCCGTCAGCAATCTTGACAAATTCCAGATCCCCGCGGATGACCTGATTGGAGATGGAATTGTCTTTTGCAGTCAGTTCCACGATTTTTCCCTGTTCTGTGATGTCAAATTCTACAGAGATCTTTCCGCTGTTCAGATAACCGGAAGGTGCAGTTGTTTCATCCACACGGTAATGTCCGAATGGGAGAGCATCTTTTGCAGTTGCAGCAGAACCGGATTTATCGGCAGTAAGTGTAAGGACAACCTGATCTTTCGTGTAGGATGTTCCGTCTACTAATACCGGATTTTCATTTAACGTAGTGATCGCAAAGACAGTACCTTCCAAAGTGGCAGAACCCTGCGGTTTTGCTTCTCCGGTCTCGCTGTCACGTTTCTGGATCTTCACTCCGCCACGGATGACAGATTCTTCTATGGTAGAAGACTGGTATACCGAAACCATTTCCTGCTTACCGTCACCTGTAATTTTCTGTACGAAGACAGTTGGATTGAGCTGGTATCCGGCAGGGGCTTTGCTTTCCTGTACCGTTATGGTACCGAGCGGAAGACAGACGGTCTTGCCATCACTGGTATAGTAAAAGGCATCGCCGCTTACAAAGGAATCTTTGGTAAAATGCATCTTTCCGGAAACATCTGTTTTTAATACCCAGGTACGTGCCGGTTTCTTTCCAGCTTCCGCAGGATCACTGTCAGACTGCTCGGTATAGAACTTGACTGTAAATTCTGCGTTTGCAAGGGAAGCTGCTCCCTGTGGGGAGGCTTTCTTTGTTTCGGCATCCAGCTTTTCAAGCACCAGATTCATGGGATTATTCTGCGGAATATCTGTTACGTTTGCAGCAGAAGTCTGTTCTGCTTTTACGGTGACTTTGTGAGCTTTGGTGTCTACAATGTAGCCTTTGGAAGCAGAGAGCTCTTTTATGGTATAATCGCCTTCCTCCAGTTCGCCGGATCTGGCATACCCGTTTTCATCAGTGGTCAGTTTCTGGATGAGCTTCTCACCCTGATAGATCCCATACACAGCACCCTTTAAGCTGTAATTCGGATTCCCGTCCGATACGCTTCCGTTGGCAGAAGATTTTTTCAGTTCGATCCAGCCGTTTGGAACCTGATACCAGCTTCCGGCAATGGTCTGGCTGCCCTGTCCCGGAACGATGAATGCCCGGAAGCCTTCCGGCGGGTTCGGAAGTCCCTGAATGGCACTGGCTACTTCCAGTGCTTTATCAATATAGGACTGCGGGGCGCCATGGAAAGCTCCGGTGTCAGCGGAATTACCGGCATAGATGTAAGCGACAACCAGATGTCCGATGACATAGCTGTTATCATCACTCCAGCCACTGAAATATTTATCCTTGACGACTTTATCGTAGCCGTAACCGCCGTTTAAGTAGTAGAGCGCTTTTCTGAGCGGGGAGTTCTGGCTTAAAAGGTCATAGGAATAGGAACCAGAGGAAGGTGTTTTCTTCAGTGGTTCCACGCAGTAGGCAGTATTGCTCCCGTCAAAGCTCATGCGGGAGGTAAAATAGCTGCCGTAAGGGATATTGGCACCTGCCTTATAGCTGATGGTGCCGTCGGCTGCATGAACCGGAAAACTGCCGGAAAACAATGCGCCGACTGCGACAAGGACTGCCAGCAGCATAGCCAGCGTCCGTCTGGTATAGGATTTGTATGTCTGTAACATAAGTCTCCTCCTTCTTGAAGTTCAAATGAAAAGGGCAGCGTCAGTGCTGCCAAAAGTTACACAGCCTGTTTCTTCTGTTTCGCAAGGATTTCCAGAAGCTCCTGCCGATCTGTGGTAATCAGCTCCTTTTCCAGATTGGAAGCCTTAAATTCCACAGTGATGTTATTGTTGTTGGTTGAGATCAGACCGTTGCCCCGCTGGAAATGGGTGATGTTCATTACTTCTGTTTCCGATAGATGCAGGATAGTCTTCACCCGCTGTGCCTCTTCATCCTCCATGTTCAGGATAATCTTGGTCTTGCAGTTATTGATGATACCCTTGCCGTACTTCCCGTCATCCAGAGCAAAGAAGTCGTTTAAATCCTGTGTGGCAAAGATGCCGGCTCCGGAGTAAGCACGGATGATCTTGGCAATCTCCAGTACGAATTCCGCTGCAAGCCGGTTGCTGGATGCACCGATGAGCTGCCAGACCTCATCGACAAAGATGGCTTTCTCTTCGGTACGGTTTTCCTTCGCTTTATCCCAGACATAATCCAGGGCAACGAACATGCCGACCGTTAAAAGATCGCTGGAACCGGTCAGTTCGGAGATATCCAGTACCGTATATTTATTGGTCAGGTCCACATTGGTCTGCTGGTTAAAGGAAGAAGCAGAACCGTGAACCAGGCGGTTCAGGATATGAGCCAGACGTTTGGTATCCTCGCTTTCCAGCAGGACATTGTAGACATCCTCCAGAATGGGCATCTTTTTGTACTGCTCCGGATGCTGCGGATCTGTCAGGGATTCATTTTTATGTGTAATCCCTTTTCTGGCATAGGTTTTGATTAGGGCTTCATCCAGAAGCTGCTTCTCCTCATGGGACATATCCGGGATCAGCAGACTGAAGAAGATGTGAAGCCTTTGGATCTTGCCTGCCAGTGCGGAGGCATCCAGTGTCGGTCCGTCCAGCAGTTCATTTACAGAATTGTCTACCTTCCGGATTTCCATGATGTTGATACAGTTCTTACTGGCAGGAGAGATCTGGATAAATTCTCCGCCGACATTCCTTGCAGCCCGGTAAAATTCGTGTCCCTTTAGCGGAGCGATGATGAACACCTGGATGCCTTTTCTTCGCATCCTTAGTGCCATGGTCTGCATGGTGAAGGTCTTTCCTGCTCCCGAACAGCCTAAGATACAGATGTTGCTGTTCTTGTACTGCCTGGAATCAAAGATATCCGCAATGACCAGGGAATTGTTATGCTTGTTTACCCCAAAGAGGATTCCGTTATCATCGCAGATACTGTAGCTGACGAAGGGATAGCAGCTTGCCGCCCCGGAAGTCAGTACGTTCCGCTTGGGAACCGTGCCGGAAGCGGTATGACCTCCCGCCCATCTTCCGCAGCAGATCGCGCAGCTGCAGTATCCTGTTGTCACGACTTCCCCTAACGATGCTCCTGCCGGTATCTTTGCCGTACTGCTGGAAGAATCATAATAATTCATCTCGTCAAATACCTTTTTTAAGTTGCGCTTACTCACTGAAACGAATTCTCTCTATCAATGAATCTTTCCTTACTGACTTTGCAATGAATATTGCCAATAACATCTGTATCACAAACAATGTTAAAATTATAATAATAGCTGCTGTTACCGGATAATGGTATGTGCTGATATCAAACATTCCTGTACGCTTTGCATATAAAAACAACGGATATCCTGCAAGACTTCCCACTCCGATACTGATAATAAGAGTGCCTACTGTATAGAATATACCTTCCAACTGGAGCATCTTCATCAACTGACGGTCCGACATTCCGATTGCCTGCATCATGCCAAGCTCCTTTTTTCGCACATGGACACTATTGATCATTGTGTTAATCAAGTTCATAATGCTGATTGCTGCCAGAATGATGATAAATGCATAACATGCACCTCTAGTCATCTGTATGGCATTTTCCCATGTATCGTACTCATTCTTCCAGGTACGCATCTGCAGTCTGCCTGATCCATCCACAATAGCCTGTAGAGATGCTTCCAGTGCCTCATCATAATCCTTATCTGCAATCACCTGAAAATAGCTGGAAGAATTATTTATGGTAAGTTTCTCTGCCCCTTCTTTTGCCATGATAAGACAGTTATAGTTTGTCAGACCTGTTCCATATTCACCAATTGCTGCCACTTCAATCTCTTTTTGAAAGGTATTATCTCCATCATGAATATTGAGTTTCAGCTTATCTCCCACTTTAATATCTGGATACCAGTGAAGTAGCGCGCGGTCCAGAATCACTTTATCCCCGGATTTCAATTCCTCGTATGTGACATTGCCTTCAGTGATTCCTTTTTTCAGCTCTTCTGCGTATTCTTCCGGCACTCCATTGATAAATTCGGTTCCAATTTTTTCTTCAAAAGGTCCTCCTGATACCTTCAACGCGGTAAACACATCTACCCGCTCAACACCGTCAAGCTCCTCTATCTGCTGCTTTAGTCCTTCATTTAATGGATTATTCTTTTGAACCTCCGCCCATTCATATTCAGGATGCTCTTTATTCCCGGATTCCACAATTGGAGAAATCTCATATTGCCCCACAATCGAACTCTTTGCACTTTCCATCGGATTTGCACAAGACAGCACCGTTGCTACCATCATGACAAATATTCCGGTAACGGCCATAGATACAATCGTGATAGTACTCTTCTTTTTATTCTCTGCAAGATTTCTCTTGGTCAGTCGTCCGATATTCAGAAATTGATATCCCTTCCTGCTGCTTTTCTGTCGCTTACTGCCTCCCTGGTAACGCATAGCTTCTATTTCTGATACCTTCGCCGCCATACGCATAGGCTTCATCAGTGACAGATACACTGTACACAGAGTCACTGCAATTGCCAACAGATAAATCCACCAATAATAAAGTTGGACTTCTCCTTTAGCTACAACCTTGTATGCCTCTGTTATAAGTACGTTTGAATCCTTTGCATGTTCTACAAACTGGAGAAGTACAACTTTCACAGCAACTGTTCCGATCAAAAGTCCTATCGGAATGGCAAACAACGCCACTCCCATTCCCTCTCTTAGTACGATTTGTCTAAGCTGCCGTTTCGTAGCCCCGATTGCCTTTAACTTTCCAAATTCCCGAACCCTCTGGTTCATAGATACATAATAAACACTATAAATTGTGATAATGCCCGCCAATACAACAATAAGCATGATTCCTACAATCACCGGAATTGTAGCCGGATCCACATAATTTGCTGCAAGATACTCTTTATTAATATTCATGTCATCCTCGGAAATCCCGAACTGTCTGGCAATATTCTGTATCGTCTCTGTATAATCTGCAGTCGTATTTCCTTTCTGTCCATTCACCTGAAGTAAAAACCGATATTTCACCTGTTCTACCGGTATCTCCGCTTTCAGAAAGGCCTCTGAAACCAATGATGTATATTGTTTTTGTTCTTTGCTGCTCTCATTATCTGCTAAAAAACCACAGATTCGAAAGTCTTTCTCCTTCGTATAATCCAGTCCGTCATCTTTCAGAATCTGATAAGGTACTGTGATAGTGTCACCGATTTTCCCATTCTGTCCTAAGGGATTGATATTGATTTCTTTCTCCAGAAACAGCCAAAGGACAAGATTCAGCAGCGTCTCGGTCAGCAGATCCGTATCAACCGTTCCAAATTAAAGGATGCGTCCGATACCAACACTGATTATGACGATCTGGATTCTGCCATCCGCTCCGGATATTTTCTGAAGCAGGGACTTGCCAACAACGAAGATTTCTATTACATGAATCTTCTCATCACCATTACTGCTTCCACGTTGGAAGAACTGCAGTGGCGGATTCAGGAAATGAAAAAGCTCCTGATCTCGCAGGATATGAACTTACACTCCTGCTACTTTTTACAGGAGCAGGGATTTTTATCCTCTCTGCCGCTGGCAAATCTGGACAAGAAGCTTTTTAAGCTGTCCAAAGGAAACCATACGCTTGCCGTGGATGCTCACAATCCGAAAGTGCCCATGGGCACAAAGATCGTCATGAACGGTCATACCTACAAGGTGGAAGATACAGGTAACTTCGCCAGATACGGCACAGACTTTGATATTTATTTTGATACCCATGCCAAGGCACAGGCGTGGGGAAAGCGCAAAGTAGAAGCATATCTTGCGGATGGGGATGAAAACACGGTAGAGGTGTCCATGGCAGGAACGCTGGTACACAATCTCAACTATGAGGATTATATTGCTCTAGACAAGCTAAACAGAGATCAGGTAAGGCTGTTGAAGGAAATGATGGCTTCGGATCTGTGGGATTCCTACTATGATGTGGCAGGCGGCGGAGCCGTGGCAGAGCTTGCCATGACAAAGATCGGATGCCGTTACAGTCAGGAAAGGCGGTATGAGGAAGGCTATTACGACTGCAGCTCTCTGGTGCAGAGACTTTATAAAGAGGCAGGGATCGATCTTCCGGCAACGGCTGCCACGCAGGGACAATACTGCTATCAGAATGCCATGATCATCAATAAGAAGGACTTAAAACCGGGGGATCTGATCTTTTATTCGTATAAGGAGAACGGAGAGTTCCGTAATATTTCCCATGTGGCGATCTATGTGGGAGACGGAAAGATGGTTCATGCGGCAAATGAAGAGCGAGGCGTGGTGTTAGATCCGCTAAGGACAACCCATGTGGTATTTTATGCCAGACCGTATTAGCAGATGGAAAGGAGTATTTCGATGACAGATAGAAAAGATATCGTAATGGTGATTGAAAACCACCGCGGGCAGGAGGTTAATTCTCTTCTGACCTTTGATGATTTTATAGAAAAGCATATGATCCCTTATGCGGACAGTTACAGGGAAGTGGCAGAGATGACCGCAGCCATGTTTAAAGCGCAGAGGGATAAGACGAAGTCCTGGCAGGACTGGTATCATGCAGCCAATGAATCCTTCTATGCGAGGCTCTGTGGCAGTGAGCAGGAGCTGAACTATTTTCTCTGTGGTACCTTTAATGATGACAGATCATTCAAGTTTGATGCAAAGAGAAGCAGTGAAGGATGTCTGGAAGCCTTGAAAGTCCGTGGAATGACTACGGATGGAAAATACACTGCAGGACAGTATCATTATGAAGAGCTTGCGGTGGTTCCTAAGACAGGAGCAGTGCTTCATAACTTTAACGGCAATGATTATAAGCTGCTTGAGAAGTTTACGGATCACAATCTGCTGTTGATGGATGTGGCAAGCGGACAGTTTCTGGTGGGAGTGGATACGAGAAGTTACTGCAGAACCCCAAAGTATGCAGAAAGTGATGCGGCAGGAGATATCGGCATCGAGTGGGGACATGGGATTTATCTTTCCAATGTACCGTCTGCCATTGATTTTGCAAGACTCAAAAGAGAGTATGAGAAACCGTATCAGATGAAAGGAAAGGAATTTGAGATCGAGATCCGTGAGATCTTATCCCGTGTGGAGAACATCAAGGCAGACACATTAGGGGGTGCGATTGATAAGGCAATGGAAATGTATGAACACTCCGAAGTGGTACTGGACGCAGACGATCATAAGGGAGTGGATTATATTCCGGTGAAACGGAATGAGCGATAGGAGGAAGGCATATGAGCGTAGATTATAAAGCGAGAATGATTTACGCCGATGTCATTGATAAAGTTACAAAGACGGAAGAAACATGGAAGGATGTTTGCAGGCTGACAGGGCGGATCTACCGTTACGAATTTGATAATGTCTTAATGGTATATGCCCAGAAGCCGTCTGCAACACTGGTGGCAGACTACGATTCATGGAAAAAGGTGAGCCGTTATGTCAAACGGGGAAGCAAAGGGATCGTGGTCTATCCGTCCAGGGCACTGAGTAAGTCCTATATCCGGCATGTCTTTGATATCGGTGATACCGGCGGAAGAAAAAGGGAGCTGACATGGAGCCTTGCAGGGGATAATTTAGAGCAGTATATCCGTTATCTGGAGGAGACAGGAGCAGTCCGAAAGACAGATGAGAAAAATCAAACATATGTTCTAAAAGACTTTACAAAATCACAGATAGAAGGCATAATAAAAGAAGATTTCAGAGAGCGTTTTTCTGAGGTCGAAACGCTTACAGGGCGTGTGATAACGGGCGAAGAAAAAGAAACGCCGGAGCCTGCGGCAGGGAAGCTTATTTATAACAGTATCCTTTATGTCGTGGGAACAAGATGTGGATTTGACTTGTCTAGCGAAGAACAAGATCTGAGTCAGATTGTAAATATCACAAACGAAGATGATATTTACGCACTTGGTACTCTGGTATGCGACGTCTCCTGTACTGTTCTTAGAAACTTTAACTACAGTATATCGCAGATGATGCGGGAAAGGAGCATGCAGCATGGACACGATCGAGTTTACTTATCACGAAGGGGAGGACGGGATGCTGTATCCGAACATCACAGCGGAGCCGGACACAGGACGGACGCTGGGGAAATTCGGGATCATGGCAGCGGACTATCTGAAGGAGAATTATTACAGCCGTTACCGCAGTCTGATCCGGTTCGGGAGACTGACGGAGGTATTGTCGAAAGTGGAGGAGGAAGCGAACGAGCTTCTGGACCAGATCTTAGAGAAGTATCTGAAAAGCCACAGACCGAAGGATCCGGCATCGACCATGGAGATGTGGGAGATCCGGGAGCAGGGACAGCGGATGGCGGAGGAGATCGTTCTTCACCAGATCGTGAACAGATATCATTAGAAACCGAACAAGAACTGAATAAGGAGCTGAATGAATTAGATTCATTTGGCACAGAGCAAAGAGAAGTCAGGTACCATCAGGCTTCTCTTTTTGAATATATGGGGACACCTGCCGTGGGACTTCCCGATGATACCACAAGTGTCTTTATGAAGGAGTTAAAACAGCAGGAGGCGGCTGCAAAAGCGTCGGGAAAATATACTTATTTAAATCCCAAGCAGGAAAAAAATGTTCCGCATGAATATGTGGTGCAGACTCTGCTTCGCGGCAGCGGTTTTCAGAATGGAAAAAAGAGGATCTGCGGTTTTTACCGGGATATCACGGATAAAAAGGAAAGAGCGTCAGCCATCCGAAAGGAATACGGACAGGGTGGTGCCGGCTGGCCGGTAGAAGGTTACGGGCTTCATGGATACGACACCTTTCATGGGAAAGGGCTCCGGCTGCAGTGGAGAGATGAAGAAGGCGAAAAGGAAGGTTATGTAAGCTGGACAACGATCGAAGCGGAGATCGGGGCACTGATCCTGACCGGGGATTATGACCAGCCGGAAATAGAGGGATTGTCAGAAACTGGAGTACAGCCGGAAACGGAGGATTCAGAGACACAGGCAGAGGAAGAAATGGCGTATGATGATCCGGAGGAGGATGTGATCGACGGGGAGTACCGAGAGATCTCCATAGAGGAAGAGGAACATACACTTACTGATGATGAGATTGAGGAGATCCTAGAGGCAGACCGCAGACGGGCAGAGGAACGCTACGAAGCGCAGCATCCGGAGGAATATCCAACGGCGGAGTCACTGGGAAACGTGATAGATACAGACACAAAGCAGGAAGCATATCCGGTGGAAACAGGTATGGTTGATCCTGTTCAAAAACGGGAGGATGGATCCGGACAGCCTGCAGAGAATTATCACATCGACGCATTTCTGGAAACCCATGCCGGTCCGAAGGCGCGCTTTGATTGGAACATCACGGCAATAAGAACCTTAAAAAAGGTGGAGAGCGAACACCGGAAGGCATCAGTAAAAGAGCAGGATATCTTAGCGAGATATGTAGGCTGGGGTGGACTTTCACAGGCATTTGATCCGGATAATGAAAGCTGGAAACAGGAGTATGCACAGTTAAAGGAACTGCTGACCGAAGCAGAGTATGCAGCGGCAAGAGGGACGGTCACGGATGCGTTTTATACACCGCCGGAGATCGCCGGGACAATGTATCAGGCACTGTCACAGTTTGGCTTTACGAAGGGAAATGTTTTAGAGCCAAGTATGGGGATCGGTAACTTTTTTGGAAGCATGCCGGAGGCAATGGAGGAAAAATGCCACTTATACGGTGTGGAAAAGGATGACATCAGCGGGCGCATTGCAAAGCTGCTGTATCCAAAGGCAAATATTCGGATCGCCGGCTTTGAAACGGTGGACTTTGAGGATAACTTCTTTGATGCTGCCATTGGAAATGTGCCGTTCGGAGACTTTAAGCTGTATGACAGGAAACACAATGTGATGGAGTTTAAGGTGCATGAACCGGACGAGGAGACATCTCTGCAGGATACC
>ERZ827088.1298-NODE-1298-length-31640-cov-3.446414_pt1 | contig 31640 bp, 26 predicted proteins | sample MGYA00519922_ERZ827088 | MGnify/ENA primary metagenome ERZ827088 (study PRJEB31778, sample SAMEA3449254) | human gut metagenome | biome: human gut; feature: human-associated habitat; material: faeces | place: United Kingdom | collected 2010/2012 ...
GTCCGCCGCCTGTAAAATAAACGTTTGACCAGTTGCCCAGTCGAATGCCGCTCTTCTTCACCGCGTCGTCGATCATTTCAAGCATCTCATCCACGCGTGCGTCGATGATCATGCTGACCTGTTCGCCGGAGAAGCTTTCCATCTGGCCGTTCTCTCCCTGCACTTCGATCTGCGTGTTCTTCGGCGCGTTGAACGTGTAGCCCCGCTTGATCTTTTCGCACATGTCAAACGGCTTTTCCAGCCCGTAGGTCAAATCCAGCGTGATGTGCGCGCCGCCGACCGGCAGCACCTTCTGCCAGATCAGTGCGTCGCCCTCGACCGCCATCACCTCGGTGGAGAGATAGCCCACGTCCACCAGAATCGCCGTATGATCGCGCTCTTCAAACGGAATCATCTGCATCGCTTCGCCGACCGACGTGGAGAAGAACCCGCGCACCTCGACGCCCAGTTCCTTGAGCCGTTCGGTCACGTCGTTGATGAAGAACTGATCCGCCAGCACAAAGCCGATCATGCCTTCCAACGTCGAGCCTTTCTGATCGACAGGTTCGAGCGTCTTCTGTCCGCCGTCCACCTTAAACCACGCCGGGGAACGATGGATAATCACGCCCGTCGGGCGGTCCAGCATCTCCGTGGCCTGCCGCTGGAGCTTTTCCACATCCGCGCTGGTGACCTTCGGATCCGCGCCCTGAAGCGCGACGCTCGATTCGATCACGTACACCCGGACGAACTCGCCCGGCACGCCGACGTAAACCTCTTTGATATGGGTTCCGACCTTCTTTTCCGCCGCTTCAACCGCGCTGGCGATCGCGTCGGATACATCGGAAGGCGCGTTCCATTCGCCGTTCATGAAGCCGTCATACTGCGCCATGCCCGCCGATGTGATGGTCACCTTCTGATACGCGCTCTCCTCCGCAAGCAATACCAGAACCTTGGATGTGCCAAAGTCCAGAACCGCCGTCGCTTTTTTCATCATACGATCTCATGCTCCTGTCTGCCCGCATGTAAATTCGCCCTTCGGGGGCGCAAGATATCATCTGATTTGCTATTATTATGCGAGTTTATTGTAACCTATTATCCCCGTTCTTTCAACCCACTTGAGCAAATTTTGTTCCAAATCCGTCCATTTTTTCAAGTTTCGGGCGTTGCGGAGGGCGCAATCGTCGGCGTCGCGGTCGGAACGGGGGTGATGGTCGGCAGCGTGTTAGGGATGTAGTGCGCCTCCCTGGCGCTGGAAACGTCGATCTTCGCGCCCTTCACCGTGCCCAGCGGCTCGCGCACGACAAGCACCTCGCGCGCGATAAGCAGCTTGGTTTCCAGCTTCGCGTCGTCGCCGAGCACGATGCGCGCGCCGTCCGTGGTCATCAGATACATGTTGTCCAGATTCTTGACGTCCAGCAGCGAAACGCGCCCCAGCATGTCCGTGCTGTCCAGCGCGGCGAGCACCCGCTGCACGGCCGCAAGCTGGCCGCTGTCGCGCACGGGCAGCCTTTCGCCGACCGTCACGCGGGAATTGTCGTCCAGAATCAGGTTATTGATCTTCGGCCCGGCCACGGTGTCCGGGTATGCGCTGCCCGCGCACTCGAGCACCATGCCCGTCGCGTCCACCACGTAATACAGGCCGAACGCATTGACCACGCCCATGCCCATCCGCTCGTTGATGTGCAGGCTCAGCGTGCCGCGATAGTCAAACTCGTGCCCGAGGTACTCGATATACCGGTTTCGCTCCATGTTCTTTTTCAGCTCCGCGTCGCTGATGGAAAACAGATTGTCGCCCTCCTGCACGCCGCTCAGGGCGATCACGTCCTCCTTGGAGAGGTTTCGGTTGCCGACGATCAGAATCCCGCGCACCCGGAACACCTGGCTGCACGCCAGCACCAGCAGCGCCGCCAGCACGGCCACCACCGCGACCGTCATCACCATCACCTGAGCCGCCGCTTTTTTGCGCTTTCTGTATCTCATGCTCTTCCCCCACTCTGTTGATCCGTCGGCTCGACGATCCGCGCGCCGTTTTCCCGCGAAATGCTCAGCAGCACACCGACCGCCGCCATCATCACGCTGACCGATGTGCCGCCCGCGCTGAAAAACGGGAGCGGCAGCCCCGTCGTGGGCAGCATTCCCGTCACCACGCCCATGTTGATGAACGCCTGCAGGCCGATCATCGAGGTGATGCCCGCGCCGAGCAGGCAGCCGAAGCGATCCCGGCAGGCCAGCGACACACGAAGCCCCGCCAACACAAACAGCACAAACAGCGCGATCACCGTCAGGCAGCCGATCAGCCCGAAATCCTCCCCGACAATCGCGAAAATGAAGTCCGATTCCGGATAGGGCAGATACGCGAATTTCTGCCGCCCCTGCCCCATCCCCATGCCGAACAGCCCGCCCGAGCCGAGCGCAATCAGCGATTGCGAGAGCTGATAGCCCTCGTCGCTCATCTTGGCGAACGGGTCGCGGAAGGAAAGCAGCCGCTCCCTTCGATACGGCGCGCTCCATGCGTAAAACGCGCCGACGGCCAGCCCGCCGATGCCCAGCAGCGCGATGTGCCGCCTTCGAATTCCCGCCGCAAAGAGCATCACCAGCGCGCAGATCAGGATGCTGCCGCCGGTGGAGAGATTCGGCTGTTCCAGAATCAGCAGAAACATCACGCCCGGCACGACCAGCAGCGGAATGATCCCCGTAAACAGGCGGTCAATCGCCTCGCCGCGCCGATCCAGCGCCCCGGCCATGAAAACGACCATCGCGTATTTCGCAAACTCCGAGGGCTGCATGCTCAGCCCGAAGATATTCAGCCACCGCCGCGAGCCGTTGATGCTCACGCCGATTCCCGGAATAATCACCAGAATCAGCATCAAGGCGCTTGCCGCCAATAAAAGCAGCGTCACTTTGGGACGCCGGAAAACGCGATACGGCACACGTGAGAGCGTCACGCAGGCCGCAGCGCCCAGCGCCACGCCGATCAGCTGCTTTTTCACCGCGGCAAGCGCGTCGCCTGTCGCCGCCTTTTGATAATAGGTGGCGCTGAACAGCGTGACCAGCCCCATCAGGAGCAGCAGCACCATCAGCGTAACCACCGTCTTGTCGCAGGTTCGTCTGACTGGATTCGGCATGGCTCTTTCCCTCCCGACTGCATGTTTTTCGTCTCTTTTGCAGCCGGTCACGGGCTCACTTCATCGCCATGACCTTTTCCTTGAAGATTTGACCCCGGTTTTCGTAATCGGTAAACATATCAAAGCTCGCGCAGGCCGGGGAAAGCAGCACGTTGCCGCCCTTCTTCGCCAGCTTCCGGCACGTCGCCAGACACAAATCGAAATCGTACCCCGTCATCGTGTAGGCCGAGTAGCCCGCGCGGTCGAGCGCATCCTTAATCTGGTTCGCCGTGTCGCCGATGAGCACGCAATGCTCGATCAGCGGCGCTTCCACGATGCTCTTGGCCAGCGGATCAAACGACACCTTCTTGTCGCTTCCGCCGAGGATGAGCACCGTCGGCCTGTTCATCGTCGCGATGGCCTTCTGCGTGGAATCGACGTTCGTTCCCTTCGAGTCGTTGATCCACGTCACGCCGTCCAGCTCGCGCACGGTTTCAATGCGGTGCTCCACGCCCCTGAAGGTTTTGAGCACCTCGCGCATCGTCTCGCAGGGCACGCCCATCACGCCGGCAATCGCCACGGCGGCCAGCGCATTTTCAAGGTTGTGCGGACCGGGGATATACACCTCGTCGCAGCGGCAGACCCGCTGCTCGCCCTCGCCGAGCTTCAAAACGATGTGCTGATCCTCGACATACGCGCCGAAGGGCACCTTCTCCCGGCGGGAGAACCACGCCACCTGCGCCTTCAGCCCCTTGGCCATCTCGCGGCAGGTCGCATCGTCGTAGTTGAACACGGCGACGTCCTGCGCCGTCTGGCGGTCAAAGATGCGCCGCTTCATCGCGATATAGACGGCCATCGAGCCGTGGCGGACGATATGATCCTCCGTGATGTTGAGCACCGCGCCCACGTGCGGATGAAACTGACTGATGCCCTCGCACTGATAGCTGCTCACCTCGGCCACCGTCACGTCGTCCGCCTTGGAAATGCCCGCCGTCGCGGTGATCGGGTAGCCGATGTTGCCGACAACGTGCGTCGTGCGCCCCGCCGCGCGGAACAGCTCGCCCACCAGCGTCGTGGTGGTCGTCTTGCCGTTCGTGCCGGTGATGGCGACAAGCGCGCCCTTCGTCAGCCGCGCGCCCAGCTCCAGTTCACCCATGACCTCCACACCCTGCGCAATCGCGCTCTGCACAAACGGCTTTGCCCACGCGATGCCGGGGCTGATAATCATCATATCCTGACCGGCGATCAGTGCGTCGGCCGCCTGCCCCAGCGCAAAGACGCAGCCCGGTGCGCGCAGTTCATCCAGCGCGCCGCCGAAATCCGCTTCCGGCTTCGTGTCGGTAATCGTCACCTGCGCGCCGAGGCTCAAAAGCAGCTTGGCCGCCGCAATGCCGCTGCGCGCCATGCCGCAGACCAGCACACGCTTGCCGTTTACGTTCATATTCATCCGCCTCCGCTTGTCTTACAAAACGCCCAGCAGCGTAATCACGCAGAGAATGGCCGTCGTCACCATATACATGGTCACGATCTTCGTCTCGTGAATGCCGCAAAGCTCAAAATGGTGATGAATCGGCGCCATTTTGAAGATACGCTTGCCATGCGTCTTTTTGAAATATGTGATCTGGATGATATCCGAGAGGCTGCTCATCAGCATCCAGAACGCAATCAGCACCAGAATCAGCGGCTGGCGCAGCAGCATGGCCGCGGCCACCACCGCGCCGCCGATGAACATCGAGCCGGTATCGCCCATGAACATCTGCGCCGGATAGGCGTTGCGGGAGAGGAACGCCATGCACGCGCCGCACATCGCCGCGCACCCCACGCCGAGGCTCCCCAGCGAGGCCGCGCCGCAGAGCACGGCGAGCGTCGCGAAATCGACCATGGAAACGCTGGTCAGCAGGCCGTCAAGGCCGTCGAGCAGGTTGGCGCTGTTGGTCGTGCCCACAATGATGAACATCATAATCGGGATATACCAGATGCCCAAATCCCATTCCACGCGGAAGAACGGCACCTTGATGACGGAGCCGACCTGCGGGTGGAAGTAGCAATAGCAGGAGAACGCCAGCGCCAGCAGCGTCTGAAAGATCATCTTCTGCTTGGGGGTCAAGCCGCCGTTCTTGCCCTTGCGGATCTTGGTCATGTCGTCCACAAAGCCGATGCACAGGTTGCCCAGCGCCATCAGCAGCATGGCCAGCAGCATGTTCTGCCCCATCGGCACGCTGTAATCGTTCATCACCAGCGCCGCGGCGATGGCCGCGCCCGCAATGACGAGGCCGCCCATCGTCGGCGTACCCTGCTTTTTCTTGTGCGCTTCCGGCGCAAGCTCGTAGATATTCTGGCCGAACTTGAGCTTATGCAGCACGGGCAGCATCACTTTGCCCAGCACAATGCCGACCGCGAACGCAATCAGCAGGGTTATCATCATCCTTTGCATGCTCCTCATTCCTCCGAAGCGCGGGATTGACCCGCTTGATAGGCTTTACTCGGCGCGGTTTTCGCCGGCGATTTCTTCCAGCAGCTCGGACACGATCACCTTTTCGTCGAACGGATGCTTCACGCCCCGAATCTCCTGATACGTTTCGTGCCCCTTGCCGGCCAGCACCACGATGTCGCCGCTGACAGCCATCTCCATCGCCTGCCGAATCGCCTCGCGCCGGTTTTCAATCACTTCATATTTCGCGCCGGTGGGCTTAATTCCTGCCTCAATCGCCGCAAGAATCGCCATCGGGTCTTCAAAGCGCGGGTTGTCGCTGGTCAAAATCGCGTAATCGGCCAGCCTGCCCGCGATTTCGCCCATCATCGGGCGCTTGCCCTTGTCGCGGTCGCCGCCGCAGCCGAACACCAGAATGATGCGCCCATGGCAGAACTCGCGGACGGTTTTCAGAATGTTCTCCAGCGCGTCCGGCGAATGGCTGTAATCCAGAATCATGCGGTACGGGGTCTTCGTCGGCAGCATCTCCACGCGCCCGGGCACGCTGACCACGGCCTCCAGACCGCGCTTGATCGCGTCCAGCTCCACGCCCAGAATCAGGGCGCAGGCAGCGGCGGCCAGCGCGTTGTACACGTTGAACATGCCCGTCAGCAGCAGATGGACGCGCTCGGCATGCAGGTTGCGCAGATTGAGCGTAAAGGATACGCCGGTTTCCGTGATTTCGATGTCGCGGGCAAACAGATCCGCCTTGCCGCTGATGCCGTAAGTCAGCAGCGGGCAGTCGAGGCTGTCGCAGACGGCCTTCGCCGTCTCCTCGTCCACGTTGACGGCGGCGTTGCGCGCCATGCCGGCGGAAAACAGCAGCTTCTTGGCCGCGAGATAGTTGTCCATCGTGCCGAAGAAGTCGAGGTGATCCTGCGAAAGATTCGTGTAGGCCGCCGCCTCAAACACCACGCCGACCAGCTTGCGCAGATACAGCGCGTGGGCGGAAACCTCCATGCACACGACCTCCACGCCCGCGTCGGCCATGATGCGCAGAATTTCGAACATTTCAATCGGGTCCGGCGTGGTCAGATGGCTCGGCAGCTTCGTCTGACCCGCGATGCAGCCCGTCGTACCGATAATGCCGCAGCGCATGCCCGCGCTTTCAACGATGCTCTTGAACAGGTAGGTCGTGGTCGTCTTGCCCTTCGTGCCGGTCACGCCCACGAGCTTCATCCGCCGCTCAGGGTGGCCGTTAAACGCGCTGGCGATGCGCGTCATCGCGGCGCGCACGTCGGTCACGACCACCTGCGGGCAGTCGATGGCCAGCTCGCGCTCCACCACCAGCGCCACGCAGCCGCCTGCGACGGCCTGCGGCGCGAAATCATGCGCATCCACGCGGCCGCCCCGGATGCAGAAGAACAGGCCGTCCTCGCATTTGGCGCGCGAATCCGCCGTCAGGGCTTTGATTTCCGTCTGCGCGTTCCCCGTGATTTTGACCAGCTCGGGCATGCCCGCCGTCAGTTGTTCAAGGTTCATCGTCATTCCTCCATTTGTTGTCTGCTTTATGGCATTTCAAACGTCACCAGCACCTGCGTCCCCTCCGGCGCGTAGCTGCCGCCTATGGGGCTTTGTCTGGCCGCAAGGCCGTCGCCCTGCGCGTTCATTTCAAATCCGTCGAGCCGAAGCGCCTGCGCGCTCTCCCGCATGTCCAGCCCGAGCACATCCGGCACGCGGGCATAATCCTGCGCCTGCGGCGCGGTTTCGCCCGTCACGTAGAGCATCGCGCAGAATCCCGCCTGCACCGTCGTTCCGGCGGGCGGAAGCTGCCCGGTCACGCGGGGGCTTTCCCCGTCCGTCACCGCGTCGATGCCCGCCTCGCGCAGAATCGCCTTCGCGTCGCGCACGTCCATCCCCGTCACATCCGGCATGGTCACGCGCTCGGCCTCCGCGCTGCCGTCCGTCTTGGCAACGCCCAGCAGCGGCAGGATCTCCTCAAAAATCTGCGCGGCAAACGGCGCGGCCGTCGTCCCGCCGAAATCCGGCTTGACCTTCGCCTCGTTGACCGTCACCAGCAGCGCGACCTTTGGGCTTTCCGCCGGGGCAAACCCGACGAACGAGCCGATGTGCAGGTTCGATTCGATTTTTCCGTTCTTGTAAATCTGCGCCGTTCCCGTCTTGCCGCCGATGGCATAGCCGCTCGTTTTCGCGTTTTTGCCGCCGCCGTTTTCCACAACGCCGTATAAAAGCCTGCGCATCGTCGCGCTGGTCTGGGCGGAAATGGGCGTCGCCGCCACCTGCGGGCTCGTCTGCCTGAGCAGGTTTCCGTCGCTGTCTTCAATGGCCTCCACCAGATATGGCTTCATCAGCCGCCCGCCGTTGACCACCGCGCACGCCGCCGTAATCATCTGAATGGGCGTGACCGCGACGCTCTGCCCAAAGCCGATGCGCGCCAGATCGACGTTCTTCACCCGGCTCTGCCCGATGAGGATGCCGCCCGCCTCGCCGTATAGGTCGATACCCGTGCGCCTGCCCAGCCCGAACGCATGCAGATATTGGTAAAACCGCTCGCTGCCCAGCCGCAGCGCAAGCTGCGTGAACACCGGGTTGCAGGAATTTTCCAGCGCCCGCGCCATCGTCTCCGCGCCGTGCGGCGCGCCCCAGCAGCGAACCGTGCTGCCGTCCACCGTGATCCTGCCCGAGCAGTAAAAGCCTTCCTGCGGGCTTGTCGCCCCGCAGTCGATCGCCGCGGCGGCCGTCAGCATCTTGAACGTCGAGCCCGGCTCGTAAACGTCGCTGAGCACGGTCAGGCGCATCAGCTCGTTGAGCCGATCCAGATCGTCTCTGGGCGGGTTCGCCGGGTCGTATGTCGGGTACATCGCCATGGCGAGCAGCGCGCCGGTGTTCACGTCCATGGCGATTGCCTGAACGCTCACCGCGTCGTTGACCTGCGCACATTCGCGCACGGCGCGCTCCACGGCAGCCTGAACGTCCCGGTCGATGGTCAGCCGCAGGGTGTTCCCCTGCTCGGCGGGCACGTAGAGCGTCACCCCGTCGGGAAGCGTCCGCGCCCTCGCGTCCACCTCGGTGATCATCTTCCCCGGTTTTCCGGCCAGAACGTCGTTGTATTGCAGCTCGAGGCCGCTCTGCCCCTCGCCGTCCACGTTGCACAGCCCCAGCGTCTGCGCCAGCAGCGTACCCATAGGATACCATCTACTCGCGTCTTCGTCAAATGTTATTCCGATTAAAGCCTCGGCGTCGGGAGAATTTCCGTTTTGCCGGATCGCCCGAAGCCTGTCCGCGTCCTCCCGCGAGAGCTGTCTGGCCAGCGTAACGGAGGCCGCCTTGCTGCCGGACAGCTTCTTCAGGATTGTCTCCTCGTCAAGCCCCAGCTCCCGCGCAAGCACCTTCGCCAGCGCACCCGCGTCCTTCACGTCCATCGGCCTTGCGGTCAGGATGAAGCTCGTCACGGACTGCGCCAGCAGCCTGCCGTTTGTATCCACAATGTCTCCGCGCCGCGCGGCCACCACGCCGCTGCGCGTCCATTGCTTCACGCCGCGGGCGGTCAGCTCCTTTTGCCGCACGATCTGCACATCGACAAGCCGCGCGCAAACGCAAAGAAAGAGGAGAAAGAATCCGCCCATCAGCAAGACCAGCCGCTTTCGTACGGTGGCTCCCGGTGAACGCAAGCCCTCTCACTCTCCAATATGAAACACATTGAGCAGACCCAGCAGGAAATCGAGGATTTCCATGTGTGTCTGACCGACTGTCTGTGCCTCTTCCCGCGCCTTTTTATCCGGCGCCTGAATGTAGATCGTTTCGGTTTGCGCGCGTTCGCGCCGCAGCATGCCCAGTTCGTTCTGCGCCAGATTGCGGATTCTCTCGCCGCTTCCGGCAATTTCAAGCTGCTGCGCCAGCTTTTCGTTTTCCTGCCGAAGCGTGATCGTCTGCGCCTGATAGCGCTCGATCGACCGCTGCGTGTTCACGCCGGAAACCATGTTGCGCCCCCACGCCGCGGCCATCACCAGCATCGTCGCCGCGAGCATGGCGCAAACGGCCACGCCCTTGCGATCCCGCCGAATCTCCGCCAGCAGCCGATCAATCGGCCCGAGCTGCTTTCTGGCGGCCGCCTTGCGCGCGGGCGCGCGCCTCTGCGTCTCCGGCGTGGCCGTTTGCAGCGCCGGGTCCGGCGTGTCACGCCACGGCCTTTCGCTGCGGTAGCCCGCCCTGTTCAAATCGCGCAGGTTTTCCCTTGCGGAACCGGCCGGGTCGGCGGAAATATACAATTCTCTTTCATCCGCCGCCGGGCGCGTGCGCTTTTCGGCATAGCCCGCGCTGACGTAGCGCCCGCGGCTGACCCGCATCGTCCGTGTTCCTGTCATCAGTGTATTCCCCCCTCCCGCCGTCAAGAACCGCGCTTTCGCGTTCCGCGCTTAAACGGTATCTATGCCCGCGCCGCGCTTTTAAGACGGGTATTTTTCGTAAACGTAATCCACCAGCGAATCGAATTCGTCCTCCGTCTGCGCCTCCATCTTGGCGTAGACCTCGGCGTCCCAGACCTCGATATAGTGGTTCAGGCCGACGAAAACGATGTCTCGCGTCAAGCCGATCTTCGCGCGCAGCTTGGCCGGGATCAATACGCGCCCCTGCGCGTCCATGCTGTTTCCGGAAAAAGAGACGCTCATCAGGTAGCGCTCGTATTGCAGCCCGATTTTATCCATCGGGTTGATATGTGAAAGCCGCTCAAGCTGGCCGTCCCAATCCGCCTTGGGATAAATCGCGACGGCCGTTCTTGTCGGGTTGATGGTGATCGTGAAATTTTCGCCCAACGCTTCTCGGAAGGAGGCAGGAATGATGACGCGGCCTTTTCCATCCAGCGAGTGTTCGAACGAACCGGAAAACGCCATGTAAGCCATGCTGCACATCCCTCCTTCCCCAACTCAACCACTTTGCTCCCTTTCCTAATTACTTTACACCATTTCCCTCCACTTTTCAAGCGTTCGTCGATGAAGAATTTGCTAAATCGTCAAAAACTGTGTAACAAATGCGTAACATATCCCGTTCGTTTAACAATCGGCGTTTTATTCCGCATGTTCTTGTTCTTTTCCGTGCTCTTTTCTTTTGGTTCAAATCCGTGTATAATGGAGATTAACGATTCAACCGCCGCAGAAGAAAGCGAGGATGCGCAGCCATGGAAACAATCGAGGCCTTTGTCGATGAAACGGTATTCCGAAACGACGAAAACGGGTATACCGTTCTGGTGGTCAAGGCGGGCAAATCGCGCGTCTCCGCCGTGGGCGTCATGCCGCCGGTCACATCGGGCGAAAAGCTCCGCATCACCGGCGAATGGACGGAGCACCCGGTCTACGGCCGCCAAATCAAGGTGCAGAGCCTTGAAATCGAGCAGCCGACGACCCTGTCCGGCATTGAAAAATACCTGTCCAGCGGCATGATTCGCGGCGTCGGCCCGGCGACGGCCAAGCTGCTCATCCGTGCCTTCGGCGAAAAGACGCTCGACGTGCTCTATTCCGAGCCGGAAAGGCTGCTGGAGGTATCGGGCATCGGCGAAAAGCGCGCCCGCATGATTCAGGAAAGCTATGCCGAGCAGGCGCAGCAGCGCGAGGCCATGGTCTTTTTGCAGAGCTACGGCGTCACCCCCGCGCTGGCCGTCAAAATCTACAAGCGATACGGCGAAAACGTGCGGCAGGTCATCACCCGCAACCCCTATCGCCTCGTGGAGGACGTGGAGGGCATCGGCTTTAAGACGGCCGACCGCATCGCCGCCTCGCTGGGCATCGAACAGGATAGCGAATACCGCCTCAGCGCGGGCGTGAAATACACGCTTTCGGATGCAACCGCCGTCGCCGGGCACTGCTATCTTCCCCGGCCGGAGCTCGCTTTAGCCGCGCGGCGCATCCTCGGCAACGACCCCGATTTAATCGAGCGCACCATCGACAGTTTGATTCTCTCGCACGAAATCGCCGCGCAGATTCTGCCGGGCGACGACGATGAGGACGTCGTCGCGCTCTATCTGCCCTCGACCTACCGCGCCGAAAGCGAGGTCGCGCGCCGCCTGCGGGAGATGATCGACGCCATGCCGGATACGATGGCGACCGACCTGTCTGCGCAGATCGACGAGCTGGAGCGCGTGGAGGGCATCGCCTTTCACGCCCAGCAGCGGCAGGCCATCGAAACCGCCGTCACCAGCGGCATGACCGTCATCACCGGCGGCCCCGGCACGGGCAAAACGACGATCATCAAGTGCATCATCAAGCTGCTCAGCGTCCACGGCGATATCGCGCTGGCCGCGCCGACCGGCCGCGCCGCCAAGCGCATGAGCGAGGCTTGCGGCATGGAGGCCAAGACGCTCCACCGCCTGCTGGAATACGGCGGCGAGGAGGGCGACTTCGCCCGCACGCAGGATAACCCGCTGGAATACGACGCGCTCATCATCGACGAAATGTCCATGGTGGATATCTTCCTGATGCGGTCGCTTCTGCGCGCGCTCGTCCCCGGTACGCGGCTGATTATGGTCGGCGACGCGGATCAGCTCCCCAGCGTCGGCGCGGGCAACGTGCTGCGCGACATTCTGGACAGCGGCGCGATCCCCTCCGTCCGCCTGACCGAGATTTTCCGGCAGGATGAAAAGAGCATGATCGTCTACAACGCCCACCGCATCAACCGCGGCGAAGCGCCTCGGCTCAACGCGAAGGGCAGCGACTTTTTCTTTGAGCGTGCCGTCTCCCCGTCCGACGCGGCGAAGCGCATCGTCGCGCTCTGCGCCTCCCGCCTGCCGAGCTTCCTGCACCTCGATCCCGTCCGGCAGATGCAGGTGCTCAGCCCGACCAAGAAGGGCGAATGTGGCGTATGGATGCTCAACCAGCTTTTGCAGGCGGAATTCAACCCCGCCGCTCCCGGCAAACACGAGCGCGTGCGCGGCGATACCACCTTCCGCGAGGGCGACAAGGTGATGCAGACGCGCAACAACTATCAGCTCAAGTGGCAGAAGGAGGGCGTGTTCGGCGCGGAGGAAGGGCAGGGCGTTTTCAACGGCGACATCGGCTTCATCGTCTCCATCGACCCGCAGGAGCACGTGATGAGCGTGCAGTTTGACGACGAGCGCGTGGCCGAATACGAGGGCGCGGACGTGGACGATCTGGAATTGGCCTACTGCATCTCCGTGCACAAGAGCCAGGGCAGCGAATTTCCCGTCGTGGTCATGCCTGCCGTCGGCGGTCCGCCGATGCTGCTGACGCGCAATCTGTTTTATACTGCCGTCACCCGCGCGCGCCGCATGGTGATGATCGTCGGGCGCGAATCCGCCATCGACCAGATGATCGCCAACGTCAACACGCGCCGCCGCTACAGCGCCCTCTGCTGGCGGCTTCAGCAGGTGATGAGCCTGTGACGCGCCCGTAAAGCCCGTACGGAAAGGAGCTGCCGCCATGTCCCGGCTTGATTCGCGCCTGCTTCGCGCGCTGGATGATTGGCTGTTTCCCGAGCGCGTCGCCTGCCTGTGCTGCGACGCGGCGCTGGGCGGCGACGATCAGAGCGGCCTGTGTCCCGGCTGCGCGCAGGCGCTTTCCCGCCTCGCCGGTGAAATCGAGGGGCTTCCGCCGCCCGCAGGCATTGACGAGGCGTTTGCCGCATTTCCCTACGCCGATCAGCCGCGTCAGTTGATTTTGATGCTCAAATTCAACAGCGTGCGCGCCGCCGCGCTTCCGCTGGCCCGCGCCATGTCGTCGCTCCCGCTCGGGGTCTACGACGCGCTGGTGCCCGTGCCGACCACGCGCCGCCGCCTGCGGCAGAGGGGCTTCAATCAGGCGCAGCTTCTGGCCGAGCGTCTCGGCGAAATCTGGGGCATGCCCGTCCTTCCTGCGCTCTCCCGCCGGGATGAACACGCGGCGCAGACGAAGCTGAGCGCCGAAAACCGCCGCCGCAACCTCGAAGGCTGCATGGAGGCGGATTCCGCCGTCTGCGGTCTGCGCGCTCTGGTGGTGGACGACGTGCTGACCACCGGCTCCACCGCGTCGGAAGCCGCAAGAGCGCTTCTCGCCGCGGGCGCGGCGCGGGTTGGGCTGGTTACGGCGGCAAAAACGGTTGGCGACAAGGGCGGCGCATTGTTTGCACCCGCGCGGGAGCTGCCCTCTTTTGTGCAGATTCTATGCGGAAAATAAGAAACTTTGTAAAAGCGCTTGCAATTTTTTTAGTTTGCGCTTATAATGGCGTAGGATGATTCATTCGGGTCTGTGGTTGAAAGTCGATGCCAGTCGCAGGCAAAACGATCCACGTAATCCGGCCAAAGCGCCGGGGAGCATGGTGCGGCTTAGAAGTAAGTCCGTCCAGGTTATATTCTGAGAGGGTCAGTAGTGGGGCACCAAGGTGTATGAGCGAACGCTCCTGACGGCGAGTGTGGGGTCAAAGACCAGGTCAGCCGGAAGTTTCATGCCGATTTCTATTTTTTTATTTTTTTCGGAGGGGAATATCCCATGTATCAGGACAAGACTTTGACCTGCAAAGACTGTGGCCAGGAATTTGTGTTCACCGCTGGTGAGCAGGAGTTCTACGCGGAGAAGGGCTTCCAGAACGAGCCGACCCGCTGCAAGGCCTGCCGCATCGCCCGCAAGAACAGCCGCCCGGCTAACGGTGAGGCTCAGCAGCGCGAAATGTACGAGACCACCTGCGCGCAGTGTGGCGCTCCGACCCGCGTGCCTTTCATCCCGAAGAACGACCGACCCATCTATTGCAGCGAGTGCTATGCTTCCCGCCGTGCTTCCCGCTATTGATTGATGAAATAAGTCCCGCGCCGAAAAGCGCGGGGCTTTTTTGTTTACGGTAAATGGGTAAATCTGAAATTCTGCGAAAATTCCGATAACGGGCGCGCAATGCGCGCCCCTACAGCGTTGCGAGAAAAAAGCAACCGCACATTACGTTGCCCCCGTAGGGGCGCGCATCGCGCGCCCGCATTTTTGTGCAGAATTTGCTTCTTGCCCAGTTATTGTCTTGAGCAAAAACCGCGCAGGGGCGCTAGATTTCCAAATGAATCTGCCGCATGATTTCGCCGTAATCCGGCGCCGCCAGCGTGAACGTCAGCCGGTTTTCTGCCGTCTGCGGCTTTTCAAGCGCCCGGATGAGCGCGCGCATGCCGTCGCCGGTCAGGCAAATCCGCGTCGGGGCGCTCGGCTCTCCGTCCCCCTCCGGCAAGGCCGCCCACGTCGCCGCGCCGACGATTCCATCGACCGCAAGCCCGCTCTTTTTCTGGAATTTCCGAACGGCCTCCCGCGTCTTTGCGCCGAATTTGCCGTCCGCCGCGTCGTTTAAGAAGCCCAGCGTTTGCAACACCGTTTGCAGCGCGCGCACGTCCTCTCCGCTGCTGCCCATGCGCAGCGTCCGCCTCGGCTTGAGCGGCGTTTCCTCCCCTGCGTCTTTTCCCTCGTCCTCCTGCGCGTCGTAATCCACCGCCAGCCGCGCCCAATGCGTGAACGTCGTTCCGCGAATCGGCCGGCGCACCACGCCGTAGGCGTGCCCGCGCGCGTCCACCTCCTCCCCATGGCCGACGCTCACGCCCGTGTGCGTCATGCGCCCGTCGCGCATCGTGAACAGAAAAATTCCGGCCTCGTCCGGCAGGGTGTCGATCACGTCTTTTTCCTTCCAGATCCCCGCCGCGCGCCATTGGCTCGTCGCCCCGCTGGGCAGGCTGACCCCGGCGCGCCGCGCCACGTCCCGCGTCAGTTGGGCGCAGTCGTAGCAGGGCTTTCCGATCCATTTTTTGCCGTATCGCTCGATCTGTCCGGCATAGGCCGGGTATTGCCGCATCTGCTGTTCCATCCGCGCGCGCGTGCAGATCCAGCCCGTCGCGCCGTAAATATAGCCGCAGCCCACAAGCGCCAGCGCTCGGGCCGTCATTGCGTCTCTTTTCGAAGGCATACAAAAACCCCCTTTCCTTCCATTTTACGAAGGAAAGGGGGAGTCTGTTTATGCTTTTTCCCTGACCCATTGCCGGAGCGAGGCGAACATCGCGTCCTCCCCCTCGTCGCGCAGCTGGGTCAAAAAGCGCGCGAGCAGCGCCTGCGTGTCCGGATGCATATGGTCGTGCATCTTGCCGCGCTGCAAATACGCCAGTGGGCAGGCGTCCGTATATCGCTCGCCGTTGTAGATCTTGCTGGCGGCGATTCGGTCGCAGATCATCTCCGCCATGTACCTTCTGGGCATCGGCACGGGCACATAGCGCATCTGCGCCATGCTGTAATCCGTCCAATATTCCCAATGGTGGCGGTTGCGCCCCTTGTGGTGCATCCACGCGAGCGAATAGCCCAGCGTCCGCCGCTCGTCCTCCGTCGGCGAATGGGTGCCGTCGAAGAATTTCACGCCCTGCCAGAATTCCGTCGGGCTGTATTTGGATAGGTCGTGCCGCAGCCCCTGCCAAAGGATGCCCGCTCTGGCGCAGTGCGCGATCACCCGGTGGCGGTGGCGCGTGACGGTGCTCAAATGTCCCCAGAATTTCTGAAAACCGTTCATTCGCCCACCTGCCCCGCGTCCAGCACCTCGTCGCAGATTGCGCCGCCCAGACAGACCTCGCCCTGATAAAAGACCATGCTCTGCCCCGGCGTGACGGCGCGCTGGCGTTCCCTGGCGGTCACGAGCACCTGCCCGTTTTCGCGCACGCTGACGTGCACCGCCTGATCCGGCTGACGATAGCGGTATTTGCAGGTGCAGTCAAATTCGCCCGCGGGCGCTTCGCCGGATATCCACGTCGCGTCCGTACCGACGGCGTTTTTGCTGTACAGCAGCGGATGATCCGCGCCCTGCGTGACGATCAGCTCGTTATGCGCCATATCCTTGGCGAGGACAAACCAGCGTTCGCCGTTGCCCGCGCCGCCGATGCCCAGCCCGCGCCGCTGGCCGAGGGTATAATACATCAATCCGTCGTGACGGCCGACGACCTTGCCCTCCAGCGTCCGCATATCGCCGGGCTGCGCGGGCAGGAACTGCTGCAAAAACGGCTTAAAATGCCGCTCGCCGATGAAGCACACGCCCGTGGAATCCTTCTTTTTGCTGTTGGCCAGACCGGCTTCCTCCGCGATTTCGCGCACCTGTGCCTTGGTCAGGCCGCCGACCGGGAACATCGCCTTTTCCAGCGCGTTCTGCCCGAGCATATAGAGGAAGTAGCTTTGGTCTTTGTTGCCGTCCGCGCCGCGCAGAAGCAGCTTCTTGCCGTCCGCCGCGTCGCCGAGCTGGCAGAAATGCCCCGTCGCCAGCCTGTCCGCTCCGAGCTTCATCGCAAAATCCAGAAACGCCTTGAATTTGATCTCCCGATTGCAGAGCACGTCGGGGTTCGGCGTGCGCCCGCGCCGGTATTCGTCGAGGAAATAGGAAAACACGCGGTCGTAATATTCCTTGACGAAATTGACGGCGTAATACGGAATGTCGATCTTTTCGCAGACGCCGCGCACGTCCGCCCAGTCCGTTTCGCTGGTGCAGACGCCGTTGTCGTCCTTCTCTTCCCAGTTTTTCATAAACACGCCGATGACCTCATGCCCGGCGCGTTTGAGCAGGAGCGCGGCCACGGAGGAATCCACGCCGCCGGACATGCCCACCACGATTCTTGCCATTTTACCTCCTGAAGCGCGTCCTTCTTTTGAAAAAAGTTACACGTCCAGCCGATTGAGCCGTTCGTCCAGCCCGTCGAGCATCTCCTGCGTCACCTGCTCGATGCTCTGCGCGGCATTGACCGTCATCACGCGCTTTTCCTGGCCCGCAAAGAGCCGCTCATACGCCTGACCGGTGCGGCTGAAGAAATCCGCCTTCTGCCGTTCGAGCCTGTCCGGTTCGGATGCGCTGAGCCTGCGGGAGAGCGCCGCGTCGGCGGGCATGCGCAGGTACACGGTAATATCCGGCATGGTTCCGCCGACCGCCATCGCGTTGAGCGCCGCGACCTCCTCCATGCCCAGCTGCCGCCCCGCGCCCTGATAGGCCACGGAGGAATCGACAAACCGATCGCACACCACCGCGTCGCCGCGAAGGAGCGCCGGGCGAACCACCGCGCGGACGTTCTGCGCGCGGCTGGCCGCGTACAGATAGGCCTCCGTCTCGTTGCGCATCTCCTTATTCATCGGATCGAGCACCAGCTCGCGGATCTTCTCGGCCACCGCGTCGCCGCCCGGTTCGCGCGTCTGCGTCACCCGCCAGCCGAGCTTTTGCAGGTGGCCGGTGAGCGCCGCGCGCTGGGTCGTCTTGCCGCAGCCGTCCACGCCCTCCATGGAGATGAACACGCCGCGCGCTCTGGGCGCGTCGCCGAGCAGAATGTTTTCCAGCTCCGCCACGTCGTGCGCAATGTGCGTCGCCCGGGCGGCGGTCAGCTCGTCCTCCGTGCCGTAGCCGTAACAGACGCCGATGGTATCTACGCCGTTCGCCTGCCCGCCCTCGATGTCAAAGCAGCGGTCGCCGACCATCACGACGCGGCCGCCGAAGGCCTCCACGCCCCGGCGGACAAGCGCCGCCTTGCTGGAATCCTTGTTGTTCATCCCCGGCCCGATCACATCGTCCAGATACGGCGCAAGGCCGAATTTTTGAGCGATGCGCTCGGCGAAAACCTGCGGCTTCGCGGTGACAATCGCCACGCGCGCGCCGTTCTTTTTCAGGCTCCGAAGCAGCGACGGAATGCCGGCATATACCTCGTTTTCCGCCCAGCCGACGCGCTCAAAGCGCTCGTGATAGTGGTCAATCGCCTGATTGGCCTGCTCCTCCGTCATGCCGACGACCTTTCGGAAGGAATCATACAGTGGTGGGCCGATGAACACCTTGAATTGCTCCTGCGTAAAGCCAGTGAAGCCCATCTTCTCCGCCGCGTAAATCGCGGTCTTGGTGATGCCCTCCTCCGACTTGGTGAGCGTTCCGTCCAGATCAAAAAGAACCGTCGTATACTGCATCGTTTACTCCTGCTCGCTTTTTCTGCGGCGTCTGGCCGCGGGCTGTTCCCCGCCTTCCGCGGGTTTCTCCGGCTTTTCGCTTTTTCTTTCCCCGCGCGCCGCTTTTTGTTTTTTGATTTCGTCCGCGGCGGTCTCCGCTTCCTCGCGGCTGACCAGCGGCGTGACGTGGGTATATAGTTCCGGGAAGGCGCGTTCAAGCGCCTGCGCGTAGAGCGTCGTCACCTTCGGGCGCGTCTGCCTGTCGTCCAGACCGAACCGCTCGCCCAGCGCCTCGCGCAGCGCGCCGCACATCGCCTCGTCCGGGCGGAACACACACGCGCGCCGCTGGGTATCCGCCTCGTCAAACACAATCGCATAGCCCGCGTCGTCATGCGCATGGCCGCGCGCGATCTTCCGCGCCAGACCGGCGGAAAACAGGCTCGCGCGCCACGCCGCCTTCATGCGCGCCGTCGGCTTGGCCTCGTTGTCGATCACCGTCACCTGACGATAGCACACGTGCAGCCGCTCGCCCGCGCAAATCGGGCGCACGGCGATGATGTGATTCAGCGGAATTTCCACCACGCTGGTCGTGCTGTCGCCCAGCTTGCGCTCCAGCACGAGCGTTTCCTGCTTGAGCGTATACGCGCTGGAAGCGACCGTCCGCCGCATAAACAGTGCCAGCGTCATCACCGCGTAGAGGTAAAACAGCACGTTGAGCAGCCCCATGCCCGTCGCCGCAATCAGCAGATTGCAGACAATCTGCGCCAGCGCAAGCCGCAGCACGACGGAAGCCACGCCCAGCGCAAATCCCTTGCCCGTCACCGGGCGCGCCCGGTTCACCTGCTGCGCGCGAATTTCCTCCACCATCGTCCGTGTCCCCCTGTCAATCGTCCGCCAGACCGTTTTCTTCCATGAAATCCTGTCGGGCTTCCATGTATGCGTCCAGCATCTGCGCGATTCTGCCGATTTCGCCGTCGTCCTCAAGGCCGTCGGTCATTTCGGCGAAGAGCGCTTCAAATGCGTCGTCCTCGTCGTATTCGCCCTCGCCCATCAGCCCATCGTCGTCGAGCACCCCGGTTTCATGCATATAGCGCATATCCGCCTCGATGGCGCGCCGCGCGAAAGCCGCCGCCGCGTCGGGTGCGGCTTTCGCCGCCTTGCCGATGGCTTTGCCGATCTGGCGGACGGCCGCGTCGAGGTCATAGCCCTGCATCACATTGTCCATGCTCAGCCCTCTTCGCTCAGCAGGTTCTGATACTGCATCACCAGTTCCGCGAAGTAATCCAGCGCGTCGCAGACCGGCTTCGGCGTGGACATATCCACGCCTGCGACCTTCAGCTCCTCGATCGGGGCCATGCTGCCGCCCAGCGTCAGGAACCGGCGATAGGCCGCCAGCTTCTCCTTGTCGCCGTCGAGGATCCCGCGGGAGAGCGTCACTGCCGCGCAGAAGCTCGTCGCATACTTATAGACATAGAACGAATTATAGAAGTGCGGGATGCGCATCCACTCGTAGGCCACTTCCCGATCGACCTTGCACGCGCCGCCGTAATAGAGCTTGTTGAGGTCGTAATACATCGCGCTCAGGCTGTCGCGGGTCAGGCTCTCGCCGCTTTCCGCCATGCAGTGCGCCTTGTACTCGAACTCCGCGAACATCGTCTGGCGGAACACCGTCGTGCGGAAATGCTGGAGCAGCGAACCGATCAGCGCGATCTGCGCCTGCTTATTGCCCGCGTACTGCTCGCGCAGGTATTCGGAGAGCAGGATCTCGTTGCAGGTGGAAGCCACCTCGGCGACGAAGATCGTGTAATCCGCCTTGGCGAACGGCTGATTCTTGTTGGAATAGAAGCTGTGCATCGCGTGCCCCATCTCGTGGCAGAGGGTGGACAGGCCGTCATACGTGTTCTTGTGGTTGAGCAGCACATAGGGCGTGGTGCGGTACGCGCTGCCGCAGCTATACGCGCCGGAACGCTTGTTCTTCGTCTCGTACACGTCGATCCAGCGCTCCGGGAGCGCGCGGCTCGCGTCCTTCACGTAATCCTCGCCCAGCGGCTTGACCGCTTCCAGGAACACCTTGAACGCTTCCTCGACGTCCATGCCGATTTCAAAGCTGTTCTCCGCTTCCGCGTACAGGTCGTACATGTGCAGAACCGGCACGCCGAGCTGCTCCTTCTTGACGGAAAGATACTCGTTCAGCGTCCCGATGCCGCCGTGCACCGCCTCGATCAGGCTGTCGTACACCTTTTCGTCGATCTCGTCCGGGAACATGGCGGCCTGACGGCTGCTGTCAAAGCGATGCGCGCGGCTGTTGAAGATATCGGCCTTGACCTGACCGGCGTAGGTCGCGGCAATCGTGTTGCCGAACTTGTTGTAGCCGTTCATAATGTTGGTATAGGCCGCCTTGCGCACGGCGCGATCCTTGCTGGAGAGCAGGGAGAGCAGGCGCGCGTCCGTCAGCTGCACCTTTTCGCCGTTTTCGCCGCGGGTCTTGCCCAGATTCATATCGGCGTAGGAGAGCATTTCATAGGCGGTCGCCGCCGCGTTGCAGGCGTCGCTCGCCATGGCCATCAGCTTTTCCTCGCTGGCCGTCAGCGTGTGCGCCTTCATGCGCAGCACGCCGGAGAGATAGCGGTCGTATTCCGCAAACGCCGGGTCTGCGATCATCTTCTCGATTTCGCCCTCTTCAAGCGCCAGCAGCTCCGGCTCCATGAACGAGCAGGCCGCCGCCACAACGCCCGCCAGCGTGCCCGCGCGGTCGCTCATCGCCTGATATTTCGCGTTCGTGCTGTCCTCGTTGTTTTTCATCATCGCATACGCATGCAGCGCGAAAAACGTCTCGTCCATCCGCATCATCGCGGTCAGCGCGTCGAGCACGGCCTCGCGCCCATGGCTCAGCGTACCCGCGCGCTTGGCAAACGCCTCGGCCTGCGCCTTGACGGAGGCAAAAGCCTCCTCCCACGCCTCGTCGCTGGCGTAAATCCGGGTCAAATCCCACGTATAGCGCGGGTCAACGGTCTCTCTGGTCAGTTCCTTTTCCATATGTCAAACACCCTTTCTCTCCTTCCGTCTTGCTGCCATAAAGCAGCTCGACCGGAATCATTAAATCAAGAATTTCAGTTATTCTTTTATTTGTGGTCGTCCTTAATTCTTCAGGCTCTGGAGCGGCGCGGGGATGCGTCCGCCGCGCGCGATAAAGGCCTCCGCCGAATACGGGCTGACGCGCATGATGGGCGCGCGCCCGAACAGGCCGCCAAATTCCACCTCGTCGCCGACCGTCTTCCCCGGCGCGGGAATGATGCGCACGGCGGTCGTCTTGCTGTTGACCATGCCGATGGCCGCTTCATCCGCGATGATGGCGGCAATCGTCGAGGCCGGCGTATCGCCCGGCACGGCGATCATATCCAGACCGACCGAGCACACGCAGGTCATCGCCTCCAGCTTTTCCAAGCTGAGCGCCCCGCGCGCGGCGGCGTTAATCATGCCGATATCCTCGCTGACCGGGATAAACGCGCCGGAAAGGCCGCCGACATGGCTCGAAGCCATCACGCCGCCTTTCTTCACCGCGTCGTTGAGCAGCGCCAGCGCCGCGGTCGTGCCGTGGCAGCCGCAGACCTCAAGCCCCATCTCTTCGAGGATGTGCGCCACGGAATCGCCCATCGCTGGCGTGGGCGCAAGGGAGAGATCGACGATGCCGAACGGCACGTTCAGCCGTGCGGAAGCCTCTCTGGCGATCAACTGACCCACGCGCGTGATCTTGAACGCCGTGCGTTTGATCGTCTCGGCCACCACGTCAAACGGCTGCCCCTTCGCCTCGTTTTCCAGCGCGCGCTTAACCACGCCGGGGCCGGAAATGCCCACGTTGATGCAGCAGTCGCCCTCGCCCGGCCCGTGGAACGCGCCCGCCATAAACGGGTTATCCTCCACGGCATTGGCAAAGACGACCAGCTTCATGCAGCCGGAAGCGTCCGTGTCCGCCGTCGCGGCGGCGATATCCTTCACCGCCTGCCCGCACAGGCGAACCGCGTCCATGTCAATGCCCGCGCGCGTGGACGCCACGTTGACCGACGAGCAGACGCGCTCCGTCGTGGAGAGCGCCTCCGGCAGGGACGCGATCAGCGCGCGATCCGAAGCGGTCATGCCCTTCTGCACCAGCGCGGTGTAGCCGCCGATGTAGTTCACGCCCGTCTCCTTCGCCGCGGCGTCCATCGCGCGCGCAACCACCACGGGATCGCCGCAGGCCGCCGCCACAAGGCTCGCGGGCGTGACAGAAATGCGCTTGTTGACAATCGGAATACCGAACTCGCGTTCCAGCGCCTCGCCCGTTCTGACCAGATCCTTCGCCTGCGTGGTGATGCGGTCGTAGACGTTCCGATAGAGAATATCCCGATCCGGATGCACACAGTCATAGAGCGAAATGCCCATCGTAATCGTGCGGATATCGAGCTTTTCCTCGGTAATCATCCGCACCGTCTGCAAAATTTCAGATGTATTGATCATCTCGTTCCTCCATCAGATGCGGTGCATCGCGTCGAAGATTTCGCTGCGCTGAATCCGAACCTGAAGCCCGAGCTCCGCGCCCAGCGCGGAAAGCGCCGCGGAGAGCGTGTCAAAATCGCTGAGCGAAACATCCACGATCATCATCATGTTGAACATGCCGGAAAGCACCGTCTGAGAGATATCCAAGATGTTCGCGTTGTGCGCGGCCAGCGCCGCGCTCACACGGGCGATAATGCCGATGGTATCGTTGCCGACGACGGTGACAACCGCCTTATTCTTTTTATCCATGGGAATGTCCTCCTCTGCTCTGCGCATGCCTGCTCGCCCGGTCGGCGGCAAAACCTGCCTCTTATTGTACCGCGTGGCGGGGAAAAAAGCAACCGCTCATTGCGCGTCGATCAGGCGCATGCAGCAGGCCGCAACCTCCTGCGGCGTGTCGCACAGGCAATCTGCCCCGGCCAGTTCTTCCCGGTCGCCCATGCCGTAGGTCACGCCGATGGCGTAAGCGCCCGCCGCGCGCGCGTTTTCGATATCCGTCACGCGGTCACCGACGACAATCACAATCGTCGCACCCGTTTCGGCCTGCCACTGGCGGATTCGCTGTGCCTTGGTCACGCCGCTGACAAAGCCGCTGTGCAGCGCGATATACGGCGATAGCGCGAAGGCCTCGATGCTGGCCTCGCAGTATCGCTGGCTTCCGTTGGTCAAAATGGCCAGCGTCGCATGGGGCGCCAGCTCGTCAAGCATCCGAATCGTGCCGGGGAACATGCGCCCCATCGTGCTCATCAGCTCCACGTCGTTCTGATCGACCAGCTTATCGTACAGCTCGCGCCTGTCCGGCCCAATGCCCATCACGCGGCAGACCTCGTCCGCGTCCGGCCCGTTGAAGCTGTCCGCCAGCTCGTCGGTAATCATGCCGTACCCCATCATCGCAAACACGCGCTTATAGCTTTCGCGCGCCATATCGCGGCTGTCCGCAATCGTTCCATCCAGATCAAAGACGATGAGCGCCGGGTGCTTTGCCGCGCGCAGATAAGCGCCGCATTCCTCGCCGCCGTGCATTCTCGTAGATTCCAACCCGCTCGGCCTCCTTTATTTTTTGAGTGATTTATGGGATTATTTCAGCCCCGTTTTTTTGTAAAACGGCCAAATTCTTCCGTTCGACCCTGTTCGACAAAGGTTTCGGTTGAGCCGCTCCCCGAAGTCTGTTATCATACATGTACTCCATCAGGAACATGCGCCGCATCGGCTCCCGCCGCGCCCGCCAGGCCGTAAAGGCCGGCCGGGCGCGGCCGATTGCACATTCCCATCCGTTTCAGAGAGGAGCACTTTATGCCGCCACTTTATACGCTTTCCTTCCAGCGTTCCCAGCTGGAAAACGCATATCTCTGCGTCGATGACGATAATCTGCTGTTTATGAGCCAGAGCCTTGACCAAATGATTCTTCGGGCGCAGCGCGTTCGAAAAGCCAACTTCCGCCGACTCGCGCTTTGCGCCAGAAGGCCGCATCAGCTGCGCGCTTCCTTGATAACGCCCTTTCGATAAGCCGTAATCAGCCGCATCAGGTCGTCAATGCGGCAGCGCAGATCCTCGCCGTCGTCCGTGTCGTCGATCAGCAGGCGATGCGGCATCCGCTTGACCAGGCTCTGCACGGAATGAATGTCCTGCTCGGCGGAAATCGCCGCCGCCGTCGATTCAAACGGCTGGTGCGCGACCAGATTCAATTCGTGCGAGGTGAATATGAGCGTGTACCCCGCAATGCCCGTCACCGGCTGATACGCGCGGGATAAGCCGCCGTCGATGACGAGCAGGCGGCCTCCGGCGCGAATCGGGCTTTCACCCTGACCGAGCTTGACCGGCACATGGCCGTTGATGATGAACCCCGAATCGGATAAGCCAAATTCGCCGAGAATCCGCAGCGCGGTCTGCTCGTCGTTCTGGAAATCGTAATAGGGGTTTTTGTTTTCAACGTGCGTCGTCTTGTCCGCGACGAAATAGCGCTCGAACGTCGCCATCTTGTCCTTGCCGAACAGCGGCGAATTGGGGCCGCTGCCCAGATACCACAGAAAGTCCTGCCCGTCCTCGCGCTCCAGCGTGCCCGGCGTGGAGAAATAGCCCTGACGCGCCTTGACGTCCGCCGCGTCAATCGCTTCGCGCCCACGCAGCGCCTCGTCCGTATGGACGGGAACCGCCGCGAAATCGCCGTTTTTCTCCATCGGGATGCAGCCATGATAGAGCAGATTGCCGTTGCAGCGCAGGTACATGCCGCCCGCGCTGTATAAAAACTGAACATGCCGCTGGAGCTTTTCGGAATGGGCAAATTCCAGCACCATGCGCTCCATCACCTCGCGTTCAAGCGGCGTGAGCGCATATGGATCGGCGGGATCAATCGTCGGGAACGCGCAGCTTCGCAGCGGAGACGCCTTTCCGTCGATCTCCACCGTCCTGTTTTCAAAATCAATGTGGTGCAGAATCCGACGGCTCTCCATGCGGTATTCCGGATGGCGGCTGAGCAGCTGCCCTTCGAGCTTGAATTGCAGAATGGCGGCGGCCTTGTGCATGCGCGCCAGCTCCATCTCGTCCTCGTGCAGCTCCTCGCCGTTGTCGCGCGGCAAAAACGCCTCGCACGGGTCATCCGCATAGTAGGCGGCGGCCAGCGTCGCCAGCGGGCGCAGCGAAATGCCGTAGCCGACCTCGAGCGTTTCCAGATTGCCGTATTTCACGGAGGTCACGATCACCTGCGCGATGCAAGCCTCCGAGAGCGCCGCCGCGCCCATCCACGCGATGTCGTGGTTGCCCCACTGCACATCGACCTGATGGTAGTTTTCCAGCGCGTCCATAATCAGATCGGCGCGCGGCCCGCGGTCAAAGATATCGCCGATGATGTGCAGCCTGTCGATGGCCAGCGCCTGAATCACGTCGCTGAGCGCGATAATCATCGCGTCGGACTGCCCGGTTTCCAGTATGGATTGCATCACCTCGCGGTAATAGCCTTCCTTGTCCGGCGTGTTGTCGCTGAGCAGCATTTCCTCCATCAGCGCGCCCATCCCTCTGGGCATCGCGTCGCGCACGCGCTTGCGGGTGTATTTCACCGAGCACATCCGGCAGACCTCGAGCAGCCGATAGATCGTCAGCCGATACCATTCCGCATTGACAATCCCCTGCTTTTTGAGCAGCGCCAGCTTCTCGTCCGGGTAATAGATCAGCGTGGAGAGCATGTCCCGCTCGTGGCTGGACAGGATATCGCCGTACAGATCGTTAATCTTGCGTTTGATCACACCGCTGGCGTTATGCAGAATATGCAGAAAGGCGGCGTGCTCGCCGTGCAGATCCGAAAGGAAATGCTCCGTACCCTTGGGCAGACGCAGCACGGCGCGAAGATGCGCCACCTCGGCGGACGCCTCCTGAATGGTTCGATACTGCTTGCGCAGCAGCTTCAAATAGCGGATTTCCTGCGGAGAAAAGCTCTCTCTCACAGTGGGACGCCTCCTTTTTTTCTGACACACGCGGCGCTCGCCGCATGCGAAACGCTCCGCTTTCACATCCGTCGTCGTAAGAGCCGAAATAAAAGCCGAGCGCGTTTTCCCCTTTTGCAGCAAACGTCCGAGGCAAAACAGACGAGCGGTCTGTTTCGCCTTGGACGCTTTTTTCATGGTTTACTTCGCGCGGGCGATGCACTCCACCTCGATGGAAAGCCCCATCGGCAGCGCGGAAACCTCCACGCAGGTTCTCGCCGGATAATCCGGGCCGAACACCTCGGCGTAGAGCTTGTTGACCTCGCCAAAATCCGCCATGTTGGTCAGATAAACCGTCGTCTTGAGCACGTCGGCCGTGTCCGCGCCCAATTCGCCGAGCACGGTTTTGATGTTTTCAAACGCCTGAGCCGCCTGCGCCAGCGTGCCGCCCTCCGGCGCCTTGCCAGTCTGCGGGTTCACGCCGATCATGCCGCTCAGGTAAATCACGCCGCCGTAAATCGTCGCCGTGGAATACGGTCCGAGCGCCGCCGGGCCCTTTTTCGTCTTAAAGCAAACCTTTTCCATGTTGTTTTCCTCCCTGTATATTTGATTTGTTTTTTCCTTAATCCCTTCGCTGAACGCCGACGTAGACAATCTGCGCCGCCGCGTCGTATGTATCCTCCGAGATGATCTCGGTCTGCCCCGTGCTTTCATTGATCCGCTTCACCGTCGCGCGGCAGCCGGGCATCGCTTCGCCCACGGGGATGCGCTCGTCGGTATATGTCGCGTAGCGCCCCTCGCTGTCGCGCACATAGACGGGCTCATCCGGCGCGTCGATCGTCTCTATTTCGCTTTCAAGCGCAAACCGACCGTCCGTCGGCTGGCCGATGAGCTGAAGCTCCATCGTCTGTCCGTCGTCCGTGCCGTAAACGCGCGCCGTCAGGAACAGCGGCGTCTGCGTATTGTTGACAAAGACCAGATCCAGCCCCTGATCGGAGACCGCCGCCTCCTGCCCCGCCTCGCAATAGGGAACGGGATAGACCGCCGCGCTGCGCTCCACAACCTCCAGCCCGCCGAGCAGCGCCAGACGATACAGCGCCGTGGACACCTGACAGACGCCGCCGCCGATGCCGGAGATATCCTGCCCGTAGGCCGGTTCTTCCGCCTGCACGTAGCCGGATTCATCCGTGCGCAGACCGACGGTCTGGTTGAAGGAAAGGCGCTCGCCCGCTTCAAGCCGCACGTTCTGGAACTGCGCCGCCGCCAGCGCCGCGTTCTCCTGCGCCGCCGCGCTGCCGGAAAGCGGCATGACCACCCTCGCGCGCAGCACCGTTGCGTTTTCAAGCTCCGCGCGGTAGACATTGGGCGAAATCTCCTTCGGCTGAAGCGCTTCCGTCCCCGGCGACAGGCTCAAAATGGCCCCTTCCATCCGCGCGCGGATGGCATCTGTCTCCAATTCCAGCCCGGTCTGCTCATCCGTAAAGCGGAACGGCTCGCTGTTGCCCTGCACATAGGTCACGGTCGCATCCACGCTGGCGTGGTCAACCTGCGCCTTGATATCGCTCAAAAACGCATCCACCGCATCCATGTCATACGTCAGCACCGGCTTTTCCGCGCGTCCGTCCCCGCGAAGGGACAGCATCGCCAGATACCGCGTGAGCATATTCCCGTCGCGTCCGATCTGCCAGAGCGGATCGAGTGTCGCGGCGACATCGACGGAAAGCGAAATCGCCGCGCTGTCCAGCGTATAGGTTTGGTCGCCCCACGTCAGCGTATACCGCCATGCGTCAACCGCGTCGTCGGTCAGCATCGCCAGCGCTGCCGCCCCCTCCTGCGCCGTCAACCCGCCAAGCGCATAGCCGGAAACCGTCGTTCCCGGCAAAAACGTGTCGCTGTATGGCGCGGTCTGCGCATACAGAAACAGCGCGCAGGAGCCGATCAGCACCGCAATCAGAAAGATCACCAGCGAAACAATGCCGGCCGCGCCGATTCCCTTTTTCTGTTTTCTGTTTTTCTTCGGTTTTTTCGGCTTTCCCGGCGGGTTCGCCCGCGTCGGCGCGCTTTTCTGCGGGGGCGTGTAGCCCGCCTGTGTCATCGTCGGCAATTCGATCACCTCGCCTTTGATTCCATATTATGCGTATCCGTGTGGTTTCATTTCACCGTTCCGCAAAAGCTCCATTCAAGCCCGATTCAAGCTCTGTTCAAGCCCCATCAAAGCCCGATTCGGCTCAGCAGCTTTTGAACGTCCGCCTCCGCCGTCGTCCAGCGGTCAAGCCCATCGCCGATGCAGCTCTGGCGAACCTGCGGCCCGTGGAAATCGCTGCCGCCGGTCACGAGCATCCCCTCCCGCTCGGCCAAATGCAGCAGGAACGGCAGGCTGTTGTTCGCCGCGCTCGGGTGATATACCTCGATCCCCGCGAGCCCCTGCCCGTGCCACTCGTGCACGAGCGATTCGAGCGTCATTTCGCCCATCTTCAATTCCATCGGATGAGCAAGAACGGCGACGCCGCCCGCGCCCGCAATCAGCTTAGCTGCCTCCGCGACCTTCACCTCCGCCTTGGGCACGTAGCCGCATTTTCCCGGCAGCAGATACTTGTCAAACGCGCTGCTCACCGAGTTGGCGTAGCCCGCCTCCACCAGCACGCGCGCCACGTGCGGCCTCGCCACCACGCCGCGCGCCAGCTCCATCACGCGATCCAGCGAAATCTCCACACCGTTTTCGCAAAGCTGACGCACCATCTTCGCCGCGCGCTCCTGCCGCTCCATTGTGCGCGTGCGGCAGAATTCCAGCACCCGCTCGTCGTATGGATCAAATCCGTAACCGAGAATGTGAATCTCCTTCTGCGCGCCGCAGCTCAGCTCCACGCCGGGGATCAGCGTCACGCCGCAATCCCGCGCCGCGTCCGTCGCGCGCGCAAGCCCGTCCACGCTGTCGTGATCCGTCAGCGCCAGATGGGTAAAGCCCAGTTCCGCCGCCAGCGCGACCAGCTCGCCCGGTTCGAGCGTCCCGTCCGACGCGGTGGAATGAAGGTGCAAATCCGCTTTCATGTCGTTCCTCCCGTGGTCATGCCTTTCCGTGTCGCGCAGTTTTGCCGCGCGATAGGGAAAAGCAGACGCCGCGCCTTTTTCGGCACGGCGTCCGCCTGTCTGTTAAACCTGTTCCGGCTCCCTGAGCACGTTTTCTTCCTTCTTTTCGGGGCAGGGTTCGCCCTTGAGGAAGGCCACGAACTCCGCGCGGTCGATCGTCTCCTTCTCCACCAGCAGGTCGGAGAGGCCGTCGAGCTGCGCGCGATGCTCCTTGAGAATCGCCGTCGCGCGGGCGAGCGCGTCGTTCATCTTGCGCTGCACCTCCGCGTCGATCCGCGCCGCGACGTCCTCGCTGTACGTGCGGCTCTGCTGGCCGTAATCCCGCGCCAGGAACACCTCGTCGTGGTCGCCGCCGAGATAGATCGGCCCCATGTCGTCGCTCATGCCGTACTGCGTCACCATGCGGCGGCAGATATCGGTCGCGCGCTGCAAGTCGCTGCTCGCGCCGGTGGACATCTGCCCCATGACGAGCGTTTCGGCCGCATAGCCGCCAAGCGCCATCGCCACAAAGTCCAGAAGCTGCGTGCGGGTGGTGAAATCGCTCTCCTTGTCCGGCAGCAGCAGCGTGTGGCCGCCGCTCCCGCCGCGCGGCATGATCGTCACCAGATGCACGTCGTCGCAGCCGCCCAGCAGCTCGCCGACAATCGCGTGACCCGCCTCGTGGCAGGCGACAAGGCGCTTGTCCTCGTCGCTGACGATATGGCTCTTCTTTTCCGGCCCCATCTGCACGCGCTCAATCGCGTCGTTCAGGTGGCGCATGGTGATCTTCTCCTTGCCCTCGCGCGCGCAGAGAATCGCGGCCTCGTTCATAATGTTTTCCAGATCCGCGCCCGCGAAATACGGCGTGCGCTTGGCGATGTTCGCCAGATCGACGTCATCCGCCAGCGGCTTCTCCTTCGCGTGGACGCGCAGAATCGCCTCGCGGCCGCGCACGTCGGGATAGCCGACGGTGATCTGCCGGTCAAACCGGCCGGGACGCAGCAGCGCCGGGTCGAGAATATCCTTGCGGTTCGTCGCCGCCAGCACGATCACGCCCTCGTTCACCGCGAAGCCGTCCATCTCGACGAGAAGCTGGTTGAGCGTCTGCTCGCGCTCGTCGTGGCCGCCGCCCAGGCCGGCGCCGCGCTGGCGGCCCACGGCGTCGATCTCGTCGATGAAGATGATGGCCGGCGCGTTGCGCTTGGCCTGCTCAAACAGGTCGCGCACGCGCGAGGCGCCAACGCCCACGAACATCTCCACAAAGTCCGAGCCGGAGATGGAGAAGAACGGCACGCCGGCCTCGCCCGCGACGGCCTTGGCCAGCAGCGTCTTGCCCGTGCCCGGCGGGCCGATGAGCAGCACGCCCTTGGGGATGCGCGCGCCCAGCTGCATGAAGCGGTCCGAGTGCTTCAGGAACTCCACGATCTCGCGAAGCTCCTCCTTCTCCTCGTCCGCGCCGGCGACCTGCGCGAAGGTGACGCGGTTCTTGTCGTCCGTCACGGTGCGGGCGTGGGCCTTGCCAAAGTTCATGACCTTGTTGTTCCCGCCCATCTGCTGGCGCATGAAGAAGAACCAGAACGCGACCAGCAGCAGGATCATGATGAGGAAGGGAATCCACTCCACCCACCAGGCCGGCTGCGGCGCCGGCTGGTTGACGAGCGTAAAGCCATAGTCCAGGGGCGTGATGCTCTCCGGGTCCACACCCCTGGCGGTTGCCAGCACCTGCTTTACGTCGTCATAGAAGCTGGCCACGTCGTTGGGGATCTGCAGGGTGAAATCGTATCTCTCGGGGAAACTCGATTCCGAAATGGTGGAATCCTTGTACAGGCCGTAGGCGTTGTACTCCGAAACCATGAGCTGCGAGATCTTTTCGTCCTGAACGAGCTGCAGGAACTCGCTGTAGCTGATCTCCTTGTTCTCCACCTGGGTGGGCCACATCAGCATCTGGACCATGACCACGACCAGCAGCAGCAGTACCAGCCACAGGCCGGGGCCCCGCATAAAACTCTTCTTCTGCACTTTGACAAAACGCCTCCCTTCAAAGGGCTATCCCTTGGGTTTACGCATACATTTTCGGGCTGAGGATGCAGACGTCCGGCAGATTGCGGTAGTGTTCCGCATAGTCCAGGCCGTAGCCGACCACGAACTCGTCCGGAATGGTGAAGCCGATGTAGTCCGCCTGGAGCTCCACGCGGCGGCGCTCCGGCTTATCCAGCAGCGT